>Ga0209949_1000454_pt1 | contig 21692 bp, 18 predicted proteins | sample SalPonC_black_MG_FD_185711 | JGI IMG/M metagenome (GOLD analysis project Ga0209949, IMG submission 185711) | Salt pond soil microbial communities from South San Francisco under conditions of wetland restoration - Salt Pond MetaG... | ecosystem: Environmental > Aquatic > Marine > Intertidal zone... | reverse complement strand
TCATTGGTTAATGCAGCCGAAAGCGAATGTTCATGCTGTGGGTCAATTAATCCGGACTTAATCTTAAAAATTGTAGAAGAGAGAGAGATTGATGAATATGGAAAAGAAAGACATGTACGAAAAACAAAACCCGAAACCTGGTATTTCAGGTATCAGGAAAATATTGAAAAAAAATTAGAAAAGAAACCTGAAGAAATCAAGTTACCCGATTCAGAATTTAACGTACCAAATTTTATTAAACAATTTAAAGTATTTAGTTTACGAAATCTTCTTTCAAAACTAACCAATAAGCAATATCTCATCATCAACCTGCTGGAAGCTCCGCTTTTAGCAATGATTTTAGGGTACTTTACAAAATATATTACACCCAACGGATACATTTTTGGTGAGAACAAAAACTTTCCTGTTTTTTTATTTATGTCCGTGGTTGTAGCGTTATTCCTTGGACTTACCGTTAGTGCCGAAGAAATTATTAAAGACCGCAAAATTCTTGAGCGAGAATCTTTTCTCAGGTTAAGCTGGTTTAGCTATATTAATTCAAAAATTATCTTTCTCTTTGGTTTATCTGCAATACAAACCTTTTTATATACATTTATTGGTAACAGCATTCTTGAAATAAACGGAATGCTTTTGCCTTTTTGGCTAATACTTTTCTCTGCAGCCTGTATGGGCAATCTTATCGGATTAAATATTTCATCCGGACTTGATTCTGTTATTGCGATTTATATACTCATTCCTTTAATATTAGTTCCACAGCTCTTACTTGGCGGAGCCATGATTCATTTTGACGATCTGCATAAAAGCATTTCATCCGAAAAATATGTCCCATTTATAGGCAACCTGATGACAACCCGATGGTCATACGAAGCATTAGCCGTACAGCAATTTAAAAATAACAAGTTCGAAAAGCATTTCTTTGAAGATGAGCAAATCATTAGCAGTACCGATTATAAAACATCATTCCTAATACCCCGATTACGTAATAAACTCGAATTTTGCATGCGGTTAATGGACAGTGGGATGGATTCAGCTAAATTAGTCAAAGACCTTAGAATAGTCTCCAATGAAATGGTTAACATGATTAGAGAAACCGATTTGCCTCCGTTTGAATACATCCATATGCTGAACTCCCAAGACTTTAATGAAGATATAATGGAGCATGCATACGGTTACCTGTATTATATTGAAATGAATTTGCTTAATGAATTAGAAAAAGCCAACGAACGAAAAGACAGTATTTATAACAGATTGGTAGAGAAATTAGGAAAAGATGGCTTTGTTGATTTTAAACAAAAATATTACAATAAAAAATTAGCGGATATTTTACTTAACCGCGATGAGATTAATAAAGTTTACGAAACCGAAGAAGCATTAATACAAAAGAAAGATCCGGTTTTCATGAATCCCACATCCAATATAGGCAGGGCTCATTTTTATGCCCCGGTCAAAATTATTAATCATATAAAAATTGAAACCATGTGGTATAATATTTTTATGATGTGGTTAGGTTCCGGAATATTATATCTTGCGCTATTTTTTGATTTGTTAAGAAAAGGGATAAAATATCTTGAATCACTCAATTTAAAAGAACGATTTTCGGGATTAAAATTTTAATCTCAAAACAGTAAACCAATGCACATTTTTTTATTCTAAAAAGAGAAACTTATCTGTCAAAATTACGTAATTATTAAAATATTGTAAAAAGAAAAAATTGTATGAGTCTTACAATAGAGCCAAAATTAGATACTCCTTATGTTCATTTAGAAAAAGGGCTTATAGAAATAACCGGAAGATTATTGCCTGAAAATGTACTTATCTTTTTTAATCCTATTGATAACTGGATTTTAAAATATCTTGAAAATCCTGCACCACATACTCATATCAATCTATCTTTATCGTATATTAACAGTTGCTCTACCAAACACTTAAACGATTTACTCAAAACCCTTGATAACAAATACCAGGAAGGATATGATATGAAAATTACCTATATCTACGAAGAGGGTGACGAGTCAGCCTTAGAAGTCGGAAACGATCTGGAATCATTAGTAGATATTCCTTTTGAATTCAAAGTGACTGAATCAAAATTTCAATCTCAAAATCGCTTAAAAGTTAAAAATCTAATTACAGGTAAAGTAGGTGAGATTTCCCAAAAATATTGGGATGCCATTAAAAGAAACGGACATGAAAAAGATTTTGAACTGATTGAACAAAATTAAAGGTCTTTTTTATTTTGCCTTTCCTACAAATTAATAATTATCACTTTTTAATCTTTTTGATAAAAGCATTTCCATAGCCTGATTTCTTAAGGTTTTCAAGGGCGGCTTGTGCTTCATCATAAGCATTATAATATCCAAAGACATATCGATAATAATCATCATTCCCTCTGGTTACTGTTACCGTAGGCAGGTTTTTAAAATAATTTAGCTCAACAGGAACAATAAGTGCCATAAGCTGGATGGTATAATTTGCAGTAAACGGATTTTTTCTGATAAAAGCATCCTCATATCCTTGTGTATTAACTATTGATTGTAGCCTCTGTGCCTCTTCATAACTATTTGTCAGTCCAACAGTATATCGATAAAAACCATCGGGATGTTTGGTGGCTGTAATATTGTCAATATCCCTGAAATAATTCAATGCAACGGGTGTTCTTAATGCCATTAATTGAACTGAAAATGAGCTCCCTCCCTCGGTAACATTCATCTCAGGGAGAGTTACTTCTGAAATCTCTTCATAAGATTCAGCAGTAACATTTGTTTCGTTTGGTATTTTATCTGCTAACAATTCCTTCTTTCCAACCTTTTGGATAGCATCCGGTTGCTCTGTCACTGCTTCTTTTGACATTACATCTTCCTTTTCGGCAACATATTCACTATCATCTTCTTTTGAAACAGAATCCCCAGGTTCTTCTGCAACGAGTTCAGTTCTTTCTGCAACATCCTCTTGTTCATCAATCTTAGGTTTTAACTCAGCATTAAAAGCATAAAACTCTTCATCAAAATTTTCCGGGATAATTATTTCTCTTTCAAACGGTTCAAATTGTTCGTTTAAAATTGAAATTTGATAAGTCCCGGGTCCGGTTTTAAAATTAAATTCACCATTATTAATTTCTAATGACTGAATTATAGTATCCTTTTTTAGGTTAATTACCTGGACATTTAATGCTTTATCATCAATCATTTCACCTTGGGCTAAATGATAAATTTTTCCCTTAACCTGAATATCTGGCAATATTTTTAAATAATAAATGTCTTTTTTGCCTTGAGTATCATCTTGAACTCTTGCCATATAACCAGTATTTTTTGTTTCACCGGGAACAAAAAACAAATCATCAGAAGTGCTATTAACAGGGAATCCCATATTTATTACTTTATCAGGGTTGGATAAATCAATATAAAAAACATCATATCCACCCATTGAATTATGCCCCTCCGAGCTAAAAAACAGATATTTCCCGTCACCTGACACCAAAGGTGTTTCTTCATTAAAAGGGGTATTTATTTTTGCTCCCAGGTTCTCCGCATCATTCCACTTTCCTTTTGCATCTCTGGTAGATTTATAAAGGTCCAGCCCTCCATATCCTCCTTCGCGGTTACTTGTAAAATAGATAGTATTCCCGTCCGGGGAAATACCAGCATGTGTTTCATTACTTTTCCGGTGGCTAATGGTTTTATGAAGTTTATCAGCATTTGTCCATTGTTTGCCTTCCAGGTAACTGACAAAAATATCATTATCTTCAGGATCATCGGTTGCTAAATATAGTTCGTCTCCTTCGTAGGATAATGAGGATGTTTTTAAGTAATATTTTTTACTTACCTGATTGGTTATATTCTTTGGAGAACTCCAGCTATCGCCGTTTTTCTTTGATTGATAAATATCAATATAATTTTTGGTATAGGAAGTAAAAATCATGGTATTTCCATCCCCCGAAAAAACAGCATTAAAGTTCGAATTATCATCATTTACTTTATCCCCAAGATTACGGGTTTGAATACGCTCAGGGGTACTCATCATCTTTTCGGCATAATTACAGCTCTCAATATATTGATTAACTAAGGAAAAGTTATAATGATCAGATGGAATACTTTCTTTGTACTTAATATACATCTTCTTAGCATCATCTATTCTGTTATTTTTTTGATATGCTACCCCAAGATATAAATACCCTTCAAGGGGAGCTCTGGTTTCTCTTATATCCCGAGGGTCAAAGTCTGCAGACACATCATCCAATATTTCCTCAAAAGTAGTAATCGCTTTTTCCTTTTGATTATCAGTTTTTAAATAGGCCAACCCGATTTTAAATTTAATAAAAGAATTATCCGGTGTTTCTTTTAATATTTTTTGATACATTTCAATAGCTTTATCATATTTTTTCTCTTCTAATAGATACTCGGCTTCGGTTTCAAGATAATATATCTCATTCCAGTTTTGTGCCAAAAGGGAAAAACAAGGAAGAAACACCAATAAAAAAAATACTATTTTCTCTTTCATTATTGTTGATAGCGATTTAATAAATGTAACGTTTAAAGGTTGAACAAGTTAGTGAATTTTGACGAACAAATAAAAATTATATAGGAGTAGCCTCTTTTTATATGCAAATAGTTCGTTCTATCCTTTAAATCATCCTAAACAAAGCAATATAGTTTTAAGTTTTCAATTAATTTAAATTGTTATCTTAATTTTTTATATTTCGGTTTTCTAAAAATATATATTGATGAAATTTAGTTTATTGACAGTGTATTTTCTAATCTCACTAAATATAATCCCGGGGTTAGCACAACACACCATAAAAAAAGACCCGGTTTTATCAACCATTATTAACGCAAAGGATGACTTCGACAGAGATGCCGATATAGGCGGACTTTCTGCTATAGCATATTCCGGTTATGAAAATATTTATTATGTAGTAGCCGACAAACCTCCCTTTCGAATTTATACTTTAAGCATTGACATTAAAGGAACTATTGAATACCAAATTAAAGACACCCTTATTTTTCATGATATAAAATTTGAAGCTGAAGGAATTCGGGTAATCGATAAGTTAACCTATTTTTTTGTTTCTGACGAAAAAAATACGAATACATCGATTTATAAATTTTTTGAAGGCAAAATACAAAAAATTGATGCTATTCCATCCTTAAAGAAAAAAATGCGTTATAACAGTGGATATGAAAGCCTTGCTTTATCTGCTGATAAAAAAAGTCTTTTTTTTGCTTATGAACGCCCATTAAAAAAAGACCAAAGGAGCAGGCATAATCCAAAACTTCAACCTTACATCAGTATCTTTGAGTATGATATAAAAAGAGATATGCTTATTAATGAATATATATATCCGCTGGTAAATCAATCAAGAGATAATGGGGTTAGTGAAATTTTAACAATAAACGATTCTATTTTATTGGTTTTAGAACGAGCCTGGACTAATAACCAGTCTATAGTAACCATTAATGCAGTAAATATTAAAGCGGCTGATAATATTATAGATAGCAGAAAAAAAATCCCTGCTAATATTCAATGCTTAAAGCCCAAAGTATTAATTGATTTTGCCACCATTGAAAAACAATTTAGTCGTAATAAAAGTTATAACGTTGAAGGAATGACCCTTTCGAAGGATAAGAAACATATCCTGTTTATTACAGATAATAATTTTAGCCCAAACCAGACCACTTATTTAATGGCGCTGGAGATTGACTGGAAAAGTAATTGGTGAAAACGATAAAAAAATTTAATAATTCAAGTATCTTATGCTCTCTTACTATTTAATAGTATAAAAAACGCCTGACACATTTCTGTATCAGGCGTTACTAGTAGCGGGGGTAAGACTCGAACTTACGACCTTTGGGTTATGAGCCCAACGAGCTACCAACTGCTCCACCCCGCAATATATTTTAAATATCTTTAAGAACTTTTTTACTCGTTTGCGGATGCAAATGTAATGAATGATCAATAAAAAACAAAATTTTATCAAGATTCTTTTAAAACACAAAATTTATTGCAGCCTCGGCCGTTTCTTTTCTTTAAGATATTTTAGTTATGTACTTTAAAATGGTTTCTTCTTTAAAAACTTATATATTTGCAGGATAAAATACAATTTACTTAAATGGCTAAGAAAAAAAAGAAACGAATAGTAAATAAACTACGCCACAAGTACCGTTTAATTATATACAATGACGATACCTTTGAAGAGGTATGGTTTTTACGTTTGTCAAGACTTAATGTTTTTTCAATAGTAGGATCTGTATTAATATTTCTTATTGCAGGAGTAACTGTATTAATTGCTTTTACACCTATCCGCGAATTCATACCCGGATACCCCGATGGAAATATGCGTAGAAATATCATTAACAATGTGTATAAATTAGATTCTTTAGAAAATGAATTAGAAATGCGCGATAGGTATTTTGCCAGTATCAATCAGATTATTCGTGGCGGTATTCCTGAGAGTTACGAAAATTCACAAGACACTACTGCGAGTTATGATGATATTGTTTTTACCACATCAGAACACGATTCAATTTTAAGAAGACAAATTGAGCAGGAAGAGATTTACAACCTTTCGGTTTCTCATAAATCATCTGAAAAAACTGATTTTTCAAGCATCCATTTTTTCCCACCTGTTAAAGGTTTGGTAACTAACTCATTTAACCAAAACATCAATCATTTTGGGACAGATATCGTTGCTGCTTCGAATAAAGTTGTCGTTGCCGCATTAGACGGTGTTATCACAATGGCTACCTGGACCCTGGAAACAGGTTATGTTATTCAAATCCAACATGAAAATAATATTATATCTATATACAAGCACAATTCAGAGCTATTAAAAAAAGTTGGCAATCACGTTACAGCAGGTGAAGCCATAGCCATCATAGGCAATTCGGGTGAGTTAACCAGTGGGCCACATTTACATTTTGAACTTTGGCACAACGGAACACCCCTGGACCCGGAAGATTATGTAGCATTTTAAACATTATTCCCTAAAAATTAATGAAAAAAAGAATTGCAATACTTGGCTCAACAGGTTCCATCGGAACACAAACTTTAGATGTTATTGAACAAAATCCCGATTATTTTGAGGTTGAAGTTCTAACAGCCAACAGCAATACTCACCTTTTAATTGAACAAACCAGGAAGTTCAAACCTAATACCATTGTAATTGCCAATAAAAACAAGTATGATGAACTGGTGGATGCTTTAGATGATTTCCCTGTAAAAATCTACGCCGGCTCCGAGGCCATTGCCCAGGTAGTTGAAATGGACACTATTGATATTGTTCTTACAGCAATGGTTGGATACTCGGGCTTATTACCTACAATAAATGCCATAAAATCAGGAAAAACTATCGCTTTAGCCAATAAGGAAACATTAGTTGTTGCCGGTGAAATGATTCAAAAACTGGCATTCCACCATCAAACAAGTATTTATCCTGTTGACTCAGAACATTCGGCTATTTTTCAATGCCTGGTGGGAGAAGGAAAAAACAAAATTGAAAAAATATATCTAACCGCTTCGGGTGGTCCTTTTCGAGGTAAAGATTTTGATTATCTGGAAAAAGTCACCAAAGAAAATGCACTAAAACATCCTAACTGGGAAATGGGTGCAAAAATAACTATCGATTCTTCTACCCTAATGAATAAAGGATTTGAAGCAATTGAAGCACGATGGTTATTCGGATTAGATCCAAACCAAATAGAGGTCGTTGTACACCCTCAATCTATTATCCATTCGGCTGTTCAATTCGAAGACGGCTCCATAAAAGCACAAATGGGACTCCCTGATATGAAATTGCCCATTTTATATGCCCTTGGATTTCCCCAAAGAATAAAAAACGATTTCCCCCGTTTTAGCTTCTGGGATTACCCGGAACTTAATTTTGAAAAACCGGATTTAAAAAACTTTAAAAACCTTTCTTTAGCCCTTGAAGCAATGGATAAATGCGGAAATATGCCCTGCATTGTTAATGCAGCTAACGAAATTGCTGTTGAAGCATTTTTAAAAGATAAAGTAGGGTTTTGCCAAATGACAGATATTATTGAACACTCAATGCAAGAAATAAACTTTATCAAACACCCCGATTTAGAACAGCTGATAAAAACAGATGAAGAAACACGAAAATTTGCTCAATCATTAATTTAAACAACGAAAAGAAAAGAAGCGATCAATGGAAATATTAGTTAAAACAGGACAATTCTTATTAAGCATATCTATTCTGGTAATTTTACACGAATTTGGACACTTTTTATTTGCCAAGCTATTTAAAACACGGGTGGAGAAATTTTACCTGTTTTTTAATCCCTGGTTTTCACTCTTTAAAAAGAAAATTGGCGAAACAGAATATGGTTTAGGATGGCTCCCTTTAGGAGGATATGTTAAAATTACAGGAATGATTGATGAGTCGATGGACAAAGAACAGATGAAAAAACCACCCGAACCTCATGAGTTTAGATCAAAACCATCGTGGCAACGGCTACTTATTATGCTGGGTGGGGTTTTAGTTAATTTTATTTTAGCTCTTATCATTTATTCTGCTATTCTTTACACATGGGGAGATCAATATTTACCCGCTAAAAATGTAAAATATGGAATCATGGCCGATTCGCTGGCTAAAGATATTGGGCTAAAAGATGGAGATAAAATTATCGCCTTAGATAATAAGCCTGTTGAGGATTTTTATAAAATCGTTCCCAATATTGTACTCAACGAAGTGCAGACAATCCAGGTCGAACGCGAAGGTAGTACAAAACAAATACCTGTTCCCGACCGGATTATTCCTGAATTATTAAACAGCACTAGTTTTGTTATGCCACGCCTGCCCTTTTATGTGGGTGGATTTTCTAAAGAATCACCCGCAAAAGATGCCGGATTAAAAGTAAACGACAAATTAATTGCAATTAATAATTACCCGGTAGAATTTTTTGATGTATTTAAAGACACCCTAACTAATTACAAAAATCAAGAGGTGACTATATCTGCTTTACGAGATAATGACACGTTAAATTTTACCGTTTTTGTACCCGAAAGTGGTCTTATTGGAGTAGCTCCGAGTGGAGATTTAACCCGCTTTTTTGAACTTGAAAGCAAAAGGTATAATCTGGTTGAAGCAATACCTGCAGGGATTAATAAAGGAGTTGAAACTTTTAGTAGCTATCTTAAACAGTTAAAACTCATCTTTTCGCCTAAAACCGAAGCCTATAAGTCCTTAGGAGGATTTATTACTATTGGAAAAATTTTCCCGGGAACATGGAACTGGCAGGCATTTTGGAACCTAACAGCATTCTTATCCATTATTCTGGCCATTATGAATGTTTTACCTATACCTGCCTTAGATGGAGGGCATGTTATGTTTCTGTTGTATGAAATGATTACCGGCCGTAAACCAAGCGATAAATTTATGGAATATGCTCAAATAACCGGAATGATTATTTTGCTGACATTACTGCTTTATGCAAATGGCAACGATATTTTTAGGCATATCTTAAATAAATGATAAAAATTCATTACTTTTGAATAAACTTAAAATCGGAAGCATATGCTATTATCATCCATTATTTTAGGAATGCCCGGCCCCTGGGAAATTATCCTTATTATTGTTGTTGTACTATTAATTTTTGGTGGCCGAAAAATACCCGAACTAATGAAGGGTCTGGGACAGGGAATGAAAGAATTTAAAAAAGCAACCAAAGAAAATAACGAAGAAGAAACAGAAGAACACAACACGAAAGAAGAAAATCAGAAATAACCCAATAAATCAAGCGATATACCTGCCCTTTTATAATTAAATGGGCAGTTTTTTTATTTTTAGGAAACATCCATGATCTGAAGCACACGAAATCAGAATGAATAAAACATGAATGTTCCACGAGATCAATTAATGAATAACTAAAAATTTATTCTCGTGAAATCTTTAGCACATATACAAGCTAAAATAAACACCGGAGAACTAACCGTTTCCGAAATAGCGAATTATTATCTGAATAATATCCGGAAGAACCAGCACCTGAATGCATTTATTGAGGTTTTTAACAAAGAAACAATAACTGAGGCAAAAAGAATAGATCAAAAAAAACATAAAGGAAAACTGGCAGGTCTTATCATTGCAATAAAAGATAATATATGTTACCAAAATCATAAAATTTCTGCTGCATCCCAAATTTTAGAAAACTATGTCTCACCCTATAGTGCAACTGTTGTTGAACGTCTGTTAGCCGAAGACGCAATTATTATTGGACGTACAAACTGCGACGAATTTGGCATGGGGAGCAGTGGAGAGAAATCAGCTTTTGGGAAAACATTAAACCCGTTAGATAATACAAAAGTACCCGGGGGTTCTTCATCTGGTTCGGCTGCAGCAGTAGCCGCTGATTGCTGCCTTGCAGCATTAGGTTCCGATACCGGAGGCTCAGTGCGTCAACCTGCTTCGTTTTGTGGGTTAGTAGGATTAAAACCAACCTACGGAATGGTATCCCGCTGGGGATTAATTGCTTATGCATCATCATTTGATCAAATTGGCATTTTATCTGAAAATATTGAAGATAACGCCCGTATATTAGAAGTAATTGCAGGTCCTGACCAAAAAGACAAAACAGTAAACTCTGATTTTATACCAAACTTTTCAAACAAAAACAAAGATATAAAGAATATTAAAATAGGATTTATTAAAGAAGCCTTAGAATATCCGAACCTTGATAAGGACATAAAGCAAAGTTTTAATAATACAATAGAACAACTTAGAAACTCATCTATACGCGTAGATGAAATTTCGTTCCCTTTGCTTAATTTTATAGTACCTGCTTTTCATGTTCTGGCTCCTGTAGAGGCTATGTCAAATCTGGCCAGATTTGACGGAGTAAAGTTTGGACATCAAACAAACACCTTTAATGATGCCAACGATTTATGGATAAAAAGCAGAACCGAGGGTTTTGGCAAAGAGGTAAAACAACGTATTCTTATTGGCTCGTATGTGTTGCAAGAAAATAATAGCCAAATCTATCAAAAAGCTCAAAAATTCCGACAGCTAATCAAAACAGAAACCGATAAAATTTTTGAACAATATGACTTTATTCTAAGCCCGACAACCCCGGATATAGCTTTTGGTTTTGGTGAAAGAAACACCAATCCACAAAGCATGTTTCTCGAAGATATTTATCTTATGCATGCTAATTTAACAGGAAATCCTGCAATTACATTACCTTTGGGTAAACATCCAAAAAACCTCCCTTTCGGGATGCAAGTTATGGCTCAAAAATTTGAAGAAAAAAAACTTTTTGCTTTTTCAAATTATTTAATGAATAAAATGGAATAAGTATTATTTTTACCAAATAATTGCTATTTGAAGTGTGAAAACAATTTAATTATGATGAAAGGACTTTTTCGAGTTTTATTTGTTTCAGTGATAATTATTTTTTATACAGTGAATTTAGTTTATCCCGCTAGTCAAAAGATAATTGCAGAAGATCCAATCCAAAAGGAAAAAAATAAAAATAGAAAAACAGACTCAATCCCTATATACCCGGACTTAGTTTATGAATATAAAATTGCAGAACTTAATAATCTTACACCCATTGAACTTGAATACAACGACCGTGTAAGGCGGTATATAGATGTTTATACGATTGAACGAAGGGAGCACCTGGCAAAAATCATAGGGCTGGCCGAGTTATATTTCCCTATATTTGAAGAAATGCTCGATAAATACCAACTCCCACTCGAATTAAAATACCTCGCTATTGTCGAATCGGCATTAGACCCCAGAGCCGTTTCTTCATCCGCTGCTGTTGGACTATGGCAATTTAAGATAAATACCAGTAAAATGTTCGATTTAAAGGTAAATTCTTATATTGATGAACGATGTGAGCCCTACAAATCGACAGAAGCTGCTTGTGCCTATTTACAATACTTATATCGCATATATAACGATTGGCAACTCGCATTAGCCGCTTATAACGGGGGACCGGGAGTTGTACGTAATGCAATAATCCGCTCTGGTGGTAAAACCAATTTTTGGGAAATAGAACCCTACTTACCTGATCAAACCAATGGATACGTTCCTGCATTTATTGCTGTTAACTATGTAATGAATCATTACAAGGATCATAACATTAAGCCTATTCGTTCACCTTTCATATACATGGATATTGATACCGTAAAAATTCGTGAAGCGGTATCTTTTGATCGAATTGCAGAATTTATAGATTTACCTGTAAAAACAATTCAATATTTAAATCCGGTGTATAAACTTGATTATATACCTAAGCTAAAAGATGGAGCTACGCTGGTTTTACCGGTCAAAAAAATTCGTTTATTTCTTAAAAATGAAAAAGCAATCTTAAACCCTGATAAAAAAACAGCAACCACTAACCAAGAATTTATTCAACCCGGGGATAAAAATGGGAAAACCAAAATTATTCATAAAGTTAATAAGGGTGAATATTTCCATAAGATTGCCATAAAATATAATTGCACGATAGAGGATATTAAAATATGGAACAGCCTTCCAACAAACGATTTAAATGTTGGACAGGAACTTGATATTTGGGTTAATCCTATCCATGCCCAAAGAATTGAAGAAGAAAAATTACTACCTAAACAACAAAGAGACTCTACCGACCGTTTTATTTATTACATTGTAAGAGAAGGAGATACTATATGGAGTATCGCCGAAAAATTTAACTGTAGATCAATTTCTGAATTAAAAGAAGAAAATGAAATTGATGATGAGAAAGACTTGAAACCCGGTTTGAAACTAAAAATTTACCTGAATAATTAATCCAAAATATTATAACCATGAAAAAAATAGCTTTTTTACTTATTCCATTCATCATTTTATTAGAATCTTGCAAAGATAAGGATCCGTCAAGTTCTTTACCAAACGTAACAGGAAGAGCCGGTGAAGTTGTTTTGGTCATTAATAACGAATACTGGGATGCACAAATTGGACAAGAATTTAAAAAATTATTTATAGCTGCCTGTCCTGCTTTGCCACAAGAAGAACCTATGTTTGATTTGGCTCAAATTGATCATAGCGAATTTACCAATATTTTCAGAACACATAGAAACTTAGTTTCCGTAAAAATAGCTAAAAGTTATAAAAAACCTCAAATTGTGATTCAGGAAAATATATGGGCTAAACCTCAAATGATTGTCAATGTTGTTGCACCAGATAAGAAAGGATTGCTGGAATTGGTTAAAAAGAAGGGCGACATAATTGTTCAACGCATTTTAGAAAAAGAAATGGAACGCTACGCTCAGGGTTATAAAAAATTTGAAGAAATAGTTATCGGTGACCGCCTGGTAGAAAAATTTGGCTATCGGCTAACAGTGCCCAAAGGATATTCATTAGATGTTGACACTACTGATTTTGTATGGATAGAAAGTCGGGGAGTTGGAGATCTTACGCAGGGGATACTGGTTTATTCTTACCCAATTCCGGAAATTGAATTATCAACCGGTTTAATTTTTGCTAAAAGAAACCAGTTTACCAAAAAATTTGTTCCCGGCCCTAGTAGAAACTCTTATATGGCTGTGGAACAAAATGCTGATTTTGTTCGAAGAGAAATAGAAGTTAACGGCATAAATGTTATCGAAACACGTGGTTTATGGTATGTGAAAAATGATTTTATGGGAGGTCCCTTTGTAATTTTCTCTGTTATTGATAAAGAAAAAAACCGGGTGGTGAATTTCGATGGTTTTGTATATGCTCCCCGGTTTGACAAACGTGATTATTTACGACAGCTGGAAGCAATACTTTACACCCTTAAGAAACCAAAAAAAAATGAACCAACTAATTAGTGAGAGTCAACTGGAACGATCGAAACAAGAGGAAAAATTTGTTTTACTAACAGCCGAACAGGTTCGTAAAGATTTTGCCCTATTTGGGATGGAAGTATACTTTTCAGGAAATATAAGTTTGGCTTACGAAGAATTGTTTGAACAACTCAAGGTGTATATTGAGGAATTACTTAATCATAATTATGAAAAATTAATGGCTTTACTGTATCAAATTGATGTAACGCAAAAAGAATTAACCCAAAAAGACTCAAAACACAATTTCAAAACAATCCCTGAAATAATAACCCATAAAATTTTAGAAAGAGAGCTAAAAAAAGTTCTCACCAGGGAATATTTTAAAGAAAAAGGAACCAATTAAAAAAGAAAGAGGGTGTACAAAGAAATTTTTGTGCACCCTCTTTTCCTTTCTATCCAAAATATTTAGTTAATAGAAATCACTTCTTTAATTTCAGGTACCTGTTTTTTAACGGCCTGCTCCACTCCGTTTTTCAGGGTTTGAACGCTAAACGGGCAGGACCCGCAAGCTCCTAACAACTGAACCTTTACAATTAAATCGTCTGTTAGCTCAACAAATTCAATATTACCACCATCGGCTACCAGATAAGGTCTCACCATATCAATGGTTTCATTTACTTTCTTTTCCAGTTCTTTTTTCTTTTCAATATCCATTATAACTCAATTAATTTAGTTAACAATCTATTTATGTTTTATTTCAACTTTTTTTGTTGGTTCCATATTTGTATTCCGTTCCTCAACAGCTTTGATAACTGATAAAGCAACCTCTTTAAATGCTTTACCTACGATAGATTCCCAGTCTAAGGCTGCAGGGTGTCCACTGTCGCCCCCTTCACGAATGCTCTGAACAATTGGAATTTGACCAAGTAAAGGAACATTTTGCTTTGCTGCTAAATTTTTACACCCATCTTTACCAAAGATATAATATTTATTGTCAGGCAATTCTTCAGGAGTAAACCAAGACATATTCTCAACAAGACCCAGCACGGGAACATTAATATGTTTACCGGTAAACATATTTATTCCTTTAACGGCATCGGCTAAAGCTACTTCCTGAGGAGTACTTACAATAATAGCTCCTGTAACAGACACCTCCTGCACAAGTGTTAAATGAACATCACTTGTTCCGGGAGGTAAATCAACAACCATATAATCCAGTTCTCCCCAATCGGCCTGAAGTAAAAGTTGTTTTAAAGCATTAGTAGCCATTGGGCCTCTCCAAACTAAAGCATCATCAGGATTTATAAAAAAACCTATGGATAGCATTTTTACTCCATAATTTTCTACGGGAGTAATAATTTCTGTTTCACCCTCTTTACGGACCATAGGCCGTTGTCCCTCGACATTAAACATCTTGGGAATTGATGGACCGTAAATATCAGCATCAATTAATCCTACTTTAGCACCTGTTTGGGCTAACGAAACAGCTAAATTTGTTGCAACCGTTGACTTACCAACACCTCCCTTTCCGGAAGCAACTGCTATAATATTCTTTATCCCTTTTAAAACATTATTTTGATTTGGCTGTGGAGCAGATTTTTTTTCAGGAGTTTTTACTTTTATATTCCCTTTGGCACTTAATTTATTACCAAAGTATTTTTCAATAGACTGCATACATACCTTTTTCATTGAGTTTATAAAAGGATCATTTGCTCGTTTAAAGCTAAGCGTAAAACCTGTTTTGTCTCCTTCAACCCAAATATCATCTACCATTCCCATGGCAACAATATCCTGGGCTGTTTCAGGATGTTTTACATTCCTTAAAGCTTGTAAAACTTGTTTTTTACTATATGACATGATTATCTTATTTTTATTTAATTTAAATTAACGCTGTAAAGATAACTATAATTTATTTTTTGACCATAAAACAACCGGATTTTATAAAACATAACCCGTTAACTATTAATAAATTCTTGCGAAAAAACAATAATAGTATTCACCAACCCTTTATTTCCTTCAAAGGATCCCAAAAATACTTTTCAAAATCAACAATTTGATCCTCTTCAATACATAAACCTTCATTTTCTAAAAGTTGCTTCATCGTATTTGAATTACCAAAATGATGTTTCCCTGTAAGCAATCCTTTTTGATTAACAACTCTGTGTGCAGGAACATACTCTTTACAAGTGTGAGCATTATTCATTGCCCACCCAACAACTCTGGCTGATTTTGAAGAACCCAGGTATGAAGCAATTGCTCCGTAACTGGTTACTCTCCCATAGGGTATTTTACGAACAACAGCATAAACTTTTTCAAAAAAATGAATATTTTTCTCTCTCAGGTTCTGCAAGTTCTACTGTATTATTTATTTTAAATTTTAAGTAATGTATCGGCTTTCCTTCTTCTAAAAAATGTTTTTCATAAAATGTCTTTATCGATAAAACAATACTATCGACATCAGAACGATACAAATTATCCGTATCTTCAATCAACTCAAGGTTATTAATTTTAATTATCTCTTTAGTGTATACAAAAAGTTCTTTGTTGTCTGTTTTAAGATGGATATAACCATCGGGTTTAAGAAAATCTTTATAATAACCTAAAAACCTTGTTGAGGTAAGTCTTTTATAGTATTTTTTGGGTTGAGGATCAGGAAAAGTAATCCAAACTTCCTTTACCTCATTGGGAGCAAAAAAAGAACAGATAAAATCAATTCTTGTTCTTATAAATCCAACATTATTAAGCCCTTCCTGCCGGGCAGTTTTTGCTCCTTTCCACATTCGTGCTCCCTTAATATCAATACCTATAAAATTTATCTCAGGATATTGTCGGGCCAGCCCAACGGTATATTCACCTTTTCCACATCCTAACTCTAAAATAATGGGATTATCATTATTAAAAAACCGCTGATTCCATTTGCCTTTTAAAGGATGATCTTTTTGAAATACTTCATTATATGAAGGTTGTACAACATGCCCGAAAGTATCCATTTCGGCAAACCTTTGTAACTTTCTTTTAACCACAGCGACTTACATTTATATGGCTATTGGATATTCGCTTTTTCAATCCTGATTCCTACATCTGAAATATGTTCCAGCGTTTTAGTACGCATGCCATGAATATATTTAAAAGTATAAATGCCCGAAACGGGAAATCGAATATTCTTTTTATAAATAAACTGATTATCGTATAAATCACCCCATCCGCTCCCGGTCCATCTTCCCTTATCGTCAGCTAAAGAAACCTCCAATGTATCTGTAAGAGATACCCCGTTTGGTGCTTCGGTATGAATAAATACATACAAGTTTTGCATAGTATATTTCGATGAATTTCTAACATTAAAATATATATTATTGGGGCTTATTGTATCTTCAATAGGAACTTCAAAAACAATGGTATCAGTTAACCCCCATTTAAAATCAGGAATTTCTTTATTTTTCTCATACACCCGATTCGGATCGCATGAAAAAAATATAAAAATAATGCCTAAAAAAACAAGGCTATTTCTTTTGCTTTTTATCATTTTTAGAACGCTTTTTGCGGTTATTGGAGAATTTATTACTTTTCTTTTTTCGTCGTTTTTTCTTTTTTTCATCGAATCGTGTAAGGCTTTCCTGTCCCACTACATTCTTATAATCCAGCGGTCCTTCTTCCAATACTGTGATATCAATAAGTGCTTCGACTTTTTGACCTTTATTATTTAACTCAATAATCTCCTTCACCCTGTCAATAGGCACAGGGGTAATATTCACTACATTATCACGGTCGAACGAATACCACATAATTCTTCTAAAAATATCCGTTTTGTTATGAAACGCTTGTCCTTTATCGGTTTCGAGAACAATATCGGTTGATGGAAAATCTTTTTGAGCATCGATATAACAATCCAGCTCAAAATTTAAACAACATTTTAATTTCCCACATTGACCGGCTAATTTCTGGGGATTAAGAGACAATTCCTGATATCTTGCGGCATTGGTTGTTACAGAAACAAAATTGCTAATCCAGGTTGAGCAACAAAGTTCACGTCCACAAGGACCAACACCTCCTATCCTTCCTGCTTCCTGACGGGCACCAATCTGACGCATCTCAATTCTTATCTTAAAGGTCTCAGCCAATACTTTTATTAACTCTCTAAAATCAACCCGCTCATCAGCAATATAATAAAAAACAGCTTTTGTTCTATCCCCTTGATATTCAACATCTCCAATTTTCATGTCAAGGTTTAAATCGGAGGCTATCTCTCTTGCTTTAAGCATGGTCTTATGTTCAAGCTGGATCGCTTCGTACCATTTCTCTAAATCGGCAGCTTTTACTTTTCGATAAATTTTCTTGAACTCTTGTTTTTCAGGAGAAACACCCTGTTTCTTCATTTGGAGAGTAACTAACTCGCCGGTTAAAGAAACAATCCCGATGTCGTGCCCCGGAGATGCCTCAACCGCAACAATATCCCCTTTGTGTAATCGTAATCCGTTGGCATTAACAAAAAAGTCTTTTCGGGTATTTTTAAATCGTACTTCTACAATATCTGTCTTTTGCTTTACTTGTGGTATTGATTTCAACCAGTCAAAAGTTTCAAGCTTACTGCAATTCTCGGGTTGTAAACAACTACATTGAGAGATATTGGTAACCGGGGTATTATCTTCTTTATCTTTATTATTCATAACAATCACTCCTTTTCACTCTTCCATTATTCATATCACAAAATAAAAACCCTTTTTTTAAAAGAGCTTTTTAAACTACAAAAGTAATTAATTTTACTTTTTTATCAATTTAACTATCTTTAATGCTGTATCTAAAAATACAATTTTATTGTAGGCATTCATCCCGATATCTGCATGTGCTCTATTAAATACTTCATATAACTTCCCCACATTTTCCTGATGAATAAATTGTGAAAAATTTTCAGAAAATTCATATTCCTTTTGAGTAAGATAAACAATCTCTTTATGCTTAATATGTAACATAAAATTTTCACGCAATAACCGTAAAGAATAGGCTAAAAACCCTTTTTGTTTTTCTCTGCCTATTCGTGCAACTTCATCTACCCAATCAATAATATCAATAATATTCCTTAAATAGGCCAAACGCATCAGGTTCTTAAAACGTTCAAAGTGTTCATAATCTTCATCGCGTGTATTGGCTAAATTCAGTGCTTCAAAATAATTCCCATTGGCAAGATGCACAATATCTCCTGCCTTTTCGGGGCTAACTCCTGCACGGTCGCAAATAGCACTGTATAAACTATCATTATCTATCTTTGGGATTTTAATCAATTGCGTACGTGACAATATGGTTGGGATAATCTGTTCTGAATTTTCAGAGACTAAAAAGAACAATGTTTTTTCAGGGGGTTCTTCAATAAACTTCAACAATTTATTGGCTGCATAAGTATTCATCTTTTCGGGCAGCCAAATAATCATAAACTTATATTCAGATTCGAAAGTTTTTAGGTTTAATTTTCTTAAAATTTGATAACTCTCATTTTTGCTAATAATACCCTGTTTATTTTCTATCTCGATTATTTCGTACCATTTATTTTGATTAAAATACGGATTTTCATTAACAGCTGTACGCCACTGGCTAATATAATCATCACTAACAGGGTCTTTTTTTATAGTTTTAGAGGTGGCTACAGGAAAGACAAAATGCAAATCGGGATGAATAAGCTTTTGAAATTTCTGACACGATGAACAAACTCCGCATGAATCGTTTCCTTGTTTATTAGTACATGCAATATATTGTGCATAAGCAATAGCTAAAGCCAAATTCCCCGAACCCTCGGGACCTAAAAATAATTGAGCATGACTGATACGACTTTCATTAACCGTATAAACTAACTGCTCCTTAATTTTTGAGTGGCCTACAACATCTTTAAACTGCATATATGGTCTGTTAAAATAAAAATCATTAATATAATACCAACAAAAATAACAATAAACAATTTATATCCGCTAAATTAAAAGAATAACTGCAAATTAATATTCAAAAATTTAGTGCAGATTTTATATCTTTAACCCTTCTAAACACTAAAAGTAAAACCATGTATTCAATCGACAATTATAATTTTTCCGGGAAAAAAGTACTTATGCGGGTAGACTTTAATGTTCCATTAAACGAAAAACTTGAAATTACAGATGACACAAGGATTATAACAGCAATTCCAACCATTCAGAAAATACTGGCCGAGGGAGGTTCAATAATTTTATTAACTCACCTCGGAAGGCCAAAAGGCAAGTATAATGAAAAAATGACGTTAAAAATAATTTTACCTCACCTAAAAAGAGTCCTTGACCGGGAGGTGAAATTTGCCCCCGATTGTGTTGGAGACGAAGCTAAAAAAATGGCCCAAAATCTGCAACCAGGAGAAGTATTGTTACTGGAGAATTTAAGATTTTATAAAGAAGAGACCGAAGCGGATGAAAAATTTACTAAACAACTGGCCGGTTTAGGAGACGCCTACGTAAACAATGCTTTTGGGACAGCACACAGGGCTCATGCATCAACTTATACGATTGCAAAAAATTTCCCTAAAGACAGTATGTTTGGATACCTGGTAGAAAATGAAATTCAGAATATCGATAAAATTTTATATCAGCCTATTCATCCTTTTACCGCCATTTTAGGAGGCTCTAAGGTATCAACTAAGATTCATATTATCGAAGCATTGCTGGAGAAAGTAGATAACCTGATTATTGCCGGAGGGATAGCATTTACTTTTGCTAAAGCAATGGGAGGAAAAATTGGAAGTTCTTTGGTTGAAGATGATTTTCTGGATTTTGCACGACACATCATTAAAGAAGCTGAAAAAAACAAGGTAAAGCTCTACCTTCCAACCGATTGCATTGTAGCCGACGAATTTAAAAATGATGCCCGGGTAAAACATTGTGATATTATGGAAATCCCTGACGGATGGATGGGGTTAGATATAGGAATAAAATCGGCTAATAAATTTGCCGAAGTAATTGAAAATTCGAAAAAAATTCTTTGGAACGGGCCAATTGGTGTTTTTGAAATGCCAAGCTTTTCTATGGGGACACTAAAAATAGCCATGTCAGTAGCACGTGCTACTGATAAAAGCGCTTACTCATTAATTGGAGGAGGCGACTCCATTGCTGCTGTAAACAAATACAGTTTAGCCCATAAAATCAGCTATATCTCTACTGCAGGAGGAGCTTTGCTTGAATACCTGGAAGGGAAAGAATTGCCCAGCATTAAAGCCATAAAACAGAATCTAACCATTGACCGATATAATTTCGAAGGGAAAAAGGTTTTAATGCGTGTTGATTTCAATGTACCTCTCAATGAAAACAAAGAAATAACTGATACTACAAGGATTATTACTGCACTGCCTACGGTTCGGAAAATTTTAGCCGATGGAGGGTCGATTATATTCTTAACACATTTGGGAAGGCCGAAAGGAAAATATGACGAGAACTTATCATTAAAACATATCTTGCCTTTTTTAAACCAATCACTTGATAGAGAGATAAAATTTGTCTCTGACTGCATAAGTGATGAAGCAAAAGCAGCCGCTAAAAATTTAAAACCGGGAGAATGCCTGCTGCTGGAAAACCTGCGTTTTTATAAAGAAGAAACTGAGGCCGATGAAAATTTCGCCCGCCAACTGGCTGAAATGGGTGATGCATACGTTTTTAATGCTTTTGGTACTGCACATCGTGCCCACGCATCAACTTTTTCTATTGCAAAATTTTTCCCTAACGACAAAATGTTAGGCTACCTGGTAGAAAATGAAATCAATAATATTGATAAGGTCCTCAACCAATCTAAAGGCCCGTTTACTGCTATTATCGGAGGGTCAAAAGTTTCTACCAAAATTCATATAATCCTTGCATTGCTAGAAAAAGTTGATAACCTGATTATTGGTGGAGGAATTGTTTATACATTTGTTAAAGCCATGGGGGGAAAAATTGGAAACTCTTTGGTTG
>Ga0209949_1000452_pt1 | contig 21731 bp, 20 predicted proteins | sample SalPonC_black_MG_FD_185711 | JGI IMG/M metagenome (GOLD analysis project Ga0209949, IMG submission 185711) | Salt pond soil microbial communities from South San Francisco under conditions of wetland restoration - Salt Pond MetaG... | ecosystem: Environmental > Aquatic > Marine > Intertidal zone... | reverse complement strand
GCGAAATGGGTCAAGTATCGGCACGCCACGCCGCCCGCAGACGACGCGCGGCTCGAACGGCTCGAGGAGCGGGTCCGCGTGCTCGAGCGGATCGTCACGGATTCCGGCTATGACCTGCGTCGCCAGTTCCGCGACCTGGAGAGAGAGGCCTGAGCGCGGCGCGCTGAAAGGCAGCGGCGGTGGAACCGGAACGCCGCACTGGGCGAACACGGGGCCGTGACCGCAAGGACGCCCGCCATGACTGAGCCGCAAGGCACCGCCCACATAGAACTCGACTCGGTCTGCAAGGACTACGACGAGCACGGCCGCCCGCATACCGTGCTCGACGGCGTGAGCGCGGCCATCACGCGCGGCGAACTGGTCGTGCTGGTCGGTCGCTCGGGCTCCGGCAAGAGCACCCTGCTGAACATCATCGGCGGGCTGGACCGGCCCACCCGGGGCGAGCTGAGCATTGCCGGCCAGCCCCTGTCGGGACTTTCCGAGGACGGGCTGGCGCGGCTGCGGCGGCGGGAGATCGGCTTCGTGTTCCAGTTCTTCAACCTCGTGCCGACGCTCACGGCGCGGGAGAACCTGCTGCTGCCGCTGGAGCTGCTGGGCGTGGACCGCAACGAGGCCGACGAGCGGGCGCAGCACTGGCTGGAAACCGTGGGGCTGCCCGGCCGCGGCGACTCCTTCCCGGAGGAGATGTCCGGCGGGGAACAACAGCGCATCGCGCTGGCACGCGCACTGATTCACCGGCCGGGCCTGGTCATCGCCGACGAGCCGACGGGCAACCTGGACCTGGAAACCGCGCGGCAGGTGCTCAGCCTGCTGGACGACCTGTGCCGGCGGCAGGGCACCACCCTGGTGATGGCCACCCATAGCCCGGAGGTGATCGGCGTGGCGGACCGGGTGTTCACCATCCACGAGGGTCGCCTGGAGATCTCCATCCCGTGAGCCGGCTGCTGTCGCGCTCCGGCCGGCGTTTCTTCGCGCGTCACCCGTGGCAATACGTGCTCGCGGTCGCCGGCGTCGCGCTGGGCGTGGCGGTGGTGCTGGGCGTGGACCTTTCCGGCGCCAGCGCCAGGAGGGCCTTCGACGCCTCCACCGAAATGGTCATGGGCCGCGCCACGCACCAGGTGCTGCCGCGTTCCGGCGGGCTGGACGAGTCGCTTTATCCCGCGGTGCGCAGGGCGCTGCAGGCCGCCGGCGAACCGGGCGCGGCGGCTGCGCCGAGCGTGGAGGGCGCGCTGACGCTGCCCGGCGACCGGCGAGTGGCGCTGCTGGGACTGGACCCCTTCGCGGAAGCCCCCTTCCGCGACGAGCTGACGGTGTTTTCGGGCCAGCTGGACCTGCTCGCGCTGCTGGCCGAGCCGGGGACGGTCGCGCTGCCGCTGCCGCTGGCCGAACAGCTGGGGGTGGCGCGTGGCGACCGGCTGGAAGCCGTCACCGCTGCCGGCACGGTGTCGCTGCGGGTGGCGGGCCTGGTGCAGCCGGACGCCGAGCGCGCCGCGGCCGCGTCGGCTTACGTGTTCGCGGACATCGCCACCGCGCAGGAGTTGCTGGGCAAGGTCGGCACCCTGAGCCGCATCGACCTGATCGTTTCGCAGTCGCTGGCCGGGGAGCTGGCCGGGCTGCTGCCGGATAGCGTGGAACTGGTGGAGTCGTCCGCGCGCTCGCGCGCCACTTTCGGCATGACGCGGGCTTTTCGCCTGAACCTCACGGCGCTGTCCCTGCTGGCCTTGCTGGTGGGCGCTTTCCTGATCTACGGAACGATGAACTTCCTGGTGGTGCGACGCACGCGCACCATCGGCATCCTGCGCAGCGTGGGCGTCGACCGGCGCGGCCTGGTGGGCGCGATCCTTTCGGAGGCGCTCATCGTCGGGCTGCCCGGGACGCTGCTGGGACTGCTGTTGGGGGCGGTGCTCGGTTCCGGCCTGACGGGGCTGGTGGTGCAGACGATCGACGACCTTTATTTCCGCTTGCGCGTGGATGCACTGGCCTTGAGCGGCTGGCCCTTTGCGAAGGCGGCGGCGCTCGGGCTTGGCGTCACGCTGGCGGCCGCGCTGGGCCCGGCCCTGGAGGCCGCGGGCATCCCGCCGCGCGCCGTGTTGTCGCGCGCCTCCATGGAGCGGCGCACCCGGCGGCGCATGCCGTGGCTGCTGGCGGCGGCGGCGGTCGCCGGCGCCGTGGCGGTGCTGCTGCTCGCGGCGGGACGCAACTCCCTCGTGATCTCCTTCGCGGGCCTGTTCAGCGTATTCCTGGCCTGCGCGTTCGCCACGCCGCCGGCGACGGCCGGGCTGATGCGCCTGCTGGACCGGCTGTTGCCGTCGCGCGCGCCCGTGCCCATGCGCATGGCCATCCGCGGCACCACCGCCTCGCTCAGCCGTACCGGCGTGGCGGTGGCCGCGCTGACGGTGGCCGTCGCCACGGTGATCGGCGTCGGCCTGATGGTGAGCAGTTTCCGCGTCAGCGTGGACGACTGGCTGCGCCAGACCCTCGTGGCCGATTTCTACCTGGCGGTGGACGAAGCGTGGTGCGAGAGCGCCGGCGGGGTCGGCGAGCTGTCGGCCGACTTGCGCGCCCTGCCCGGCGTCAGCGAGGTGACCTACTCGCAGCGCCTCCGCCTGCAGGTGGGCGCCGAGGAATGGCGCCTGTGGGCGGTGGACGCGGGCAGCGAGGGCCTCGGCTCCGAGATCCTCGCGGGCGATCCCGCCGAGGCGCGCGCGCGGTTTTCGGCCGGCGAAGCCGTGCTGGTGTCCGAACCGTGGGCGATGCGGCGGGGCACGCAAGTGGGCGACGTGCTGACCCTGCCGACGCCGGCGGGAGAGCGGGATTTTCCCGTGGCCGGCGTGTTTCGCGACTACACCTCGGACCGCGGCGTGATCGCCCTGCACCGGGATCGCTACCGCGAGTTGTGGGATGACGAGTGCAGCGAGGGGATCGGGGTCAGCTTCGAGCCGGGCGCGGACACTGCGGCGTCGCGCCGCGCGATCGAGAGCGTGCTGCCGCCCGGCAGCTCGATCTGGCTGTCCAACAACGCCGAGTTGCGCGAGGCCTCGCTGGCCGTTTTCGACCGCACCTTCACCGTCACGCGGGTGCTGCAGGTGCTGGTGGGGCTGGTGGCGTTCCTGGGCATTCTCTCGGCACTGCAGGCGCTGCAGCTGGAGCGCGTGCGCGAGACGGCCGTGCTGCGCGCGGTGGGCTGGTTGCCGCGCCAGCTGCGCGCGCTGGTGGTGGCGCAGACCGGGCTGCTGGGTTTTGCGGCCGGTATCTTCGCCATGCCGCTGGGAATCGCCCTGGCGGGGCTGCTGGTGTTCGTCATCAACCGCCGCGCCTTCGGCTGGACCATGAGCTTCCAGATCAGCGCCGGGGAATTGCTGCAGGGGCTGCTGCTGGCGCTGGCCGCCGCGTTGCTGGCCGGGCTTTATCCCGCCTGGCGGACCAGCCGCCGGCCTGTGGCGCAGGACCTCAGGGAAGAATAATGGGGAATGGCCTTATTTCTGGAGCCCTAAATGGGGAATGGCCCCATTTCCGCGTTCCTGGGCCAGCAGCAGTTCCAGGTAACGCGCGCCCGAAACCGGCTCGCCGAACAGGTGGCCCTGGCCCAGCGTGCAGCCGAGCCTGCGCACCAGCTCCAGCTGCTCGGGGGTTTCGATACCCTCCGCCACCACGTCCATCTTCATGCCGCGCCCCAGCGCCAGGATCGCGCCCACGATGGCCCCGCTGTTGCCGTTCTCGCCCGTGTCGCGCAGGAAACTCTGGTCGATCTTGAGCGTGCCGATGGGAAAGTTCTGCAGGCTCGACAGCGACGAGTAACCCGTGCCGAAATCGTCGATGCAAAGGTGCAGCCCGAGCGCATAGAGGCGGTCGAGCATGCGCAGCGTGTGCGCCTCGTGGTCTGCCAGCGTGGACTCGGTGATCTCCAGCTCGATGCATGACGGCGCGAGCTGGTGGTGCGCGAAAATGCGCTCCAGGTGGCTGACGAAATCGCGTTGCCGCAACTGTTTCAGCGAGAGATTCACCGCGACCCGCCCGGGCCAGGGCACATGCTGCTGCCAGCCGGCAAAGTCCACGCACACCTGGTCAAGCACCCATTCGCCGATGCGCGAGATCATGTTGTTCTCTTCGGCGAGCGGGATGAACACCGCGGGCGGCACGTCGCCGCGCCGCGAGTGCCGCCAGCGCAACAGCGCCTCGCAGCCGGTGATCCGGCCGTCGCGCAGGTCCACCTTCGGCTGGTAAAGAACCTCGAACTCCTTGCGCTGGATCGCGCTGCGCAGTTCGTTCTTGAGCAGCAGGCGGTCTACCGCGTCGGCGTTCATCTCGGGCGCGTAGAAGCCGTAGGTGTCGCCGCCGTTGCTCTTGGCGTGATACATCGCGGCGTCGGCATTGCGGATCAGGTCGATCACGTTGTCTGCGTCGTTCGGAAAGATCGCCGCCCCGATGCTCGCCGTGACCACCACCTCCCGCTCTTCGACGTGCAGCTTGCGCGACAGCTTTTCCAGCAGCATGCGGATGGTCGCGGCCACGGCCGGGCGCGCGTCGCCGTCGGCGGGCAGGCCCTCGACCAGCACGGCGAACTCGTCGCCGCCCAGCCGGCCGACCAGCGTGCCGGACTCCATGTTGTCGACGATCCGCTTGGCCATGATTTCCAGCGCGCGGTCGCCCACGGGATGGCCGAGCCGGTCGTTGACGTCCTTGAAACTGTCCATGTCCAGGTAAAGCAGTGCGGCCCGCGTGCGGGAGCGCCGCGCCCTGGCGATACCCTGCTGCAGGCGATGCTGGAACTCCATGCGATTCGGCACGCGGGTCAGCATGTCGTAACTCGCCAGGTAGCGGATCCGCTTCTGGTTGCGATGCTCGCCGCTGAGGTTGCGGAACACGATCGCCCAGCGCTGCGCCGCGCCGTCCGCCCCCAGCGCGCAGCTGCTGTAGGCCACCGCGGTCGCCTCGCCGCCGGGCGCGCGGATACGGGTGTTCCCCTCGGCGATCATTCGCTCGGCGCCGGCTTTTGCGTCTTCCTCGAAAACGGTCGGCTCGGCCAGCGCGTGGACGTCTTCGCCGACCAGTTCCTCCGCCGGTCGCCGGAACAGGCGGCTGGCCGCTTCGTTGGCCTCGACGATGCGGCCGTGCGCATCGCAGATCACCACGCTGTCCTGGATGCGGTCCAGCACCTGTTCCAGGAAGCGGTAGTTCCACTGCGCCGCGACCTTTTCGCTCTCCGTTCCGCTGGCCGCCGCTTCCGGTTGCCGGTCGACCGCCTGGGCGCGCGCGCGCCGGCGCGTTCGCCGCCTCGCCATCAGCAGCCCGAGCGCGAGCACCACGACGATCGCCGCGCCCAGCGTCAGCCAGCCGAGCGTCTCAGCGCTCATCAGCCGGCTTCCCGGCTCGGGAGGAGGGGCTCACAGACGATCATGGGCTTTGCTTGTTGTTGTCGAATCCCGAAAGCACAACATACCGCCACAGGCCTGTCCATAGCAGGCGCGTCCCCTTGTGCATCGCCGCAGCCGCGCGCCGCGAACAGCGTTGCATGAAAAAGCGTCGTATCCTTGCCATTCACAATCGTCCCCGGGAACCGATGCAACTGCGCCACAAGACCCGCCTGCTGTGCATGACGTTGCTGGCCTGCCTCGCCCTGGTCGGGACCGGCGGCTGCGCCACTTCTTTTTTCTACGAGCGCGCCGACCGCTTCACCGAGCGCTGGCTGGACGGGCACCTGGAACTGGGCGAGGTCCAGCAGGCCGAGCTGGCGGCCGGGCTGGAAGACCTGCATGCCTGGCACCGGCGCGAGCACCTGCCCGACTACGCGGCATGGCTGCGCGCCGTCGCCGGGCGCCTGGAACGGGTCCCGTCGCCGTCCAGCGAGGAGTTGCAGGGCTACGGCGAGCAGCTGGCGGCCTGGTGGCGGGAGCTGGCGGAGACTTCCCTGCCGCTGCTGGTCCGCATCGGTTCCCAGCTGGACGACGCGCGGGTCGCGGCCCTGCTGGCTTCCCTGCACGAAGAGCGCCGCGAGGAGCTCGAGGCCGCCGAGCGGGCCGATCCGGCGCGCGAGGAGGCGCGTCGCGCCCGCTCCATGGAACGCTTCCTGCGCCGCTTCACCGGCTCGTTGCGGCCCGCGCAGCGGGACGCCCTGGCGGCATGGTCGGCGACGATGGAGGCCTCGCGCATCCCCAGGCTGGAGAATCGCCTGGGCTGGATCCAGGAACTGGAGGAGGCCCTGGAACGGCGCCGTGAGCCGGGGGCCCTGGCGGCCGCGGCCTACCCGCTGGTGGTGACGCCGACGCGCCGCTGGAAACCCGCATACGCGGCGTTGGCCGAGCGCAACCGCGGCAGGACGATGGCGTTCATGGCGGACTTCCTGGCCGGGCTGGAGCCGCGCCAGCGGGAGCGCGCCGTGGACCGCTTGCGCAAGCTGGCCGACGAGCTGGAGGCGCTCTCCGCCGAGGCGGGCTGAAGCCGCCGCGAAGCGAGGCACGGCGGCTTTTGCTGCGGTGCGTATAGCTGCGCCGCGCCGGCGCTGATTAAATGCGGGTTCGCCACATTCCCCGGAGCAACCGACAGTGCACAGACCCTGGCTTGAGAACTACGGAGCCGGCACGCCGGCCGATATCGACCTTGATGACGGCGCCACCCTGGTCAGCATCTTCGAGAACAGCGCCCGGCGTTTCGCCGACCGGCCGGCCTTCGCCTGCATGGGCCACTCGATCAGCTACGGCGAGCTGGACCGGATGTCCGCGGAGTTCGCCGGCTGGCTGCGCAGTGACCTGGGCCTGGCGACGGGCGCGCGCGTGGCCATCATGCTGCCGAACCTGCTCCAGTACCCGGTCGCGCTGTTCGGCATCCTGCGCGCCGGCATGACCGTGGTGAACGTCAACCCGCTCTACACGGCGCGCGAGCTCAAGCACCAGCTGGCCGACTCCGGAGCCGAGGCGATCCTCATCCTGGAGAACTTCTGCGCGACGCTGGAAAAAGTCATTGCGGACACGCCGGTCAGGCACGTGGCGGTCACCGGCATCGGCGACCTGCTGCCGTTCCCGAAGCGCCACATCGTCAACTTCGTGATCCGCCGGGTGAAAAAGATGGTGCCGGAATGGCAGCTGCCCGGCCACGTCCGTCTCGAGCGCGCCCTGGCCAGCGGCCGCGAGGCGGGCTTCAGCCCGGTGGAGGTCGGCCAGCAAGACATCGCCTTCCTGCAGTACACCGGCGGCACCACCGGGGTCTCCAAGGGCGCCATGCTGACGCACCGGAACATGGTCGCCAACCTGCGGCAGATGCACGCCTGGATCGGCGAGCTGGTCGACGAGGGCGAGGAAGTCGTGATCACCGCCCTGCCGCTGTACCACGTGTTTAGCCTGGTCTGTAACTGCCTGCTGTTCGTCTCGGTGGGCGGCCTCAATGTGCTGATCACCAATCCGCGCGACATCCCTGCCTTCGTGAAAGAGCTTTCGCAGTACCGCTTCTCCATCATCACCGGCGTCAACACCCTCTACAACGCGCTGCTGCAGGACGAGAGTTTCGGCAAGCTGGACTTTTCGACGCTCAAGTGGGCGGGCGCGGGCGGCATGGCCTTGCAGGCCGACACGGCCCGCCGCTGGCACGAGGTGACCGGCAAGTTCGTGCAGGAGGGCTACGGTCTCACGGAGACCTCGCCTGTGGTGAGCATGCAGCCCACCACCATGGAGTCGGTCTATTCCGGCACCATAGGCCTGCCGCTGCCTTCCACGGAGGTGGTGATCCGCGACGAGGAGGGCAAGGACCTGCCGCCCGGCGAGCCCGGCGAACTCTGCGTGCGCGCCCCGCAGGTCATGAAAGGCTACTGGCAGCGACCGGAGGCAACTGAGCAAGTGATGTACCCCGACGGCTTTCTGCGCACCGGCGACATTGCGACCATGGACGCGGAGGGCTATTTTCGTATCGTAGACCGCAAGAAGGACATGATCCTGGTGTCCGGTTTCAACGTGTTCCCCAACGAGGTGGAGAACGTGGTCACGCTGCACCCCGACGTGGTGGAGGCGGCCTGCATCGGCGTGTCGGACCCGAAGTCCACCGAGGCGGTGAAGATTTTCGTGGTGGCGCGACAGGGCGCGGAACTCACCCGGGAGAAGGTCATCGACTGGTGCCGCGAAAGCCTCACCGCCTACAAGGTGCCCCGGCACGTGGAATTCCGCGACGAGCTGCCGAAGACCAATGTCGGCAAGATCCTCCGGCGCGCGCTGCGCGAAGAGAGCGGGAGTGCCTGAAGCCTCGTCCGCAGTCTCGCCCGCAGCTTTGCAGGGGCGCCCGCGGCCACGCCGTGCGCGACGCCTCGGGACGCTGGTCGCGCTGTGGCTCGCGGCGCTGCTGGCGCCGGCTCTTGTCGCGGCCGGCCAGGTCGCGGCGCCGGACGAGGGGACGGCGTCCGACCAGGGGACGGCGTCCGACCAGGGGACGGCGTCCGACCAGGGGACGGCGTCCGACCAGGGGACGGCGTCCGACCAAGGGACGGCGTCCGACGAGGGGGCGGACACGCTGCAGCTGGCCGGGCCGGATGAGGCCGAACTCGCCGTGCCCATGCACGAAGCGATCTACCATGCCTCGGTGAGCGGCATTCCCGTGCGCGCCGGGATGCGCCTGCAGCGACAGGAGGGCCGCTATTACCTGTTCGAATCCTGGGTGGAGCCGCGCGGGCTGCTCAGCTTCATCAGCCGGGAACTGTCCGAGCAAAGCCTGCTGACGCTGGACACCCGGAACCGGGTCATCCCCATTTCCTACCGCAAGCGCGACGAGTTCGGCGGTCGCGACAGCGACATCCGTTTCGAGCCGCTGGAGGGCGAGATGCGGATCCGCTTCCGCGGCGACGAGACGACCCGGGAATGGAGCCCGGGCACCTACGACCTGCTGAGCCTGCGCCTGGCACTGGCCCACGACATGGCGCGCGGCAGCCTCGCGGATGTCTACGGGGTCGTGGATGACCGCAGCCGGGTGGAGCAGGTCGACGTGCAGGTCGCCGGACGCGAAACCCTGTCCACCGAGCTGGGCGAGCTGGAAACCGTGCGCCTCGAGTACCGCAGCGAGCGCCGCGACCGCCTGTTCAGGCTCTGGCTGGCGCCCGGGATGGACATGGCGCTGGTGCAACTGGAGCAGTACGAGGAGGGCCGGCTGCGCGGCCGGCTGAAGATCGTGGAGTATCGCCGGCTCTAGCGGGCGGTCACCACGGCGGCCGCTCGCGAGCCGGCGATGCGCCGTCGATCAACGCAGCTTGTCGCGGATCCGCCGGTAGGCGTGGCCCAGCTCGTCGGTGAGCACGCCGATCGCGGCGCCGATGTCCTGCGAGGCTTCGCGCGCCTCGCCGGCGGCATCGGCCAGGCGCGCCTCCAGCGTCTCCCACTTGTGCTCCAGTGTCTGCCATTCCTCCTGGAGCTCGGCCCGGCCGAGGTGCACCTGCAGGCGAAGTTCGTCGCGTTCCTGGCGCAGTTTTTCCACCGCTTTCTGTTGCCTTGAAAGCTCCGTCATGGCGTCCACCTCCCTCGGGTACTGGCCTACCCTGAGCATAGGCCAGCACTCAGCGTTCGGCAGCCCCCGGCGCGCCCGACACGCGCGCGCGCCGCAGCCGTCCGCCCAGCCATTGCCCGAGGAAATAGGCCGCCACGAAAAAGGGCAGCGTGGCCAGCCGCCATTCCAGCCCGAGCAGATGGCGGATCAGCCACACCAGCGGGATGGGCGCGTGGATGGCGACGAACCACAGAGCCGACCGCTTTGGCAGCGTCGCCCGCCAGTAGCCGAACGGCAGGTTGGCCGCCAGCACCAGCAACAGGGCCAGCGACAATGCCGGCGCCGGGCTCATGCCGCTGTCCGCGCGCGTTGCGGGTCCGGATCAGGCAAGAAAGCCACCGTCCACGGGCAGACATGCGCCGGTGAGGTAGGACGCGGCGTCCGAGGCCAGGAACAGGATGGCCGGCGCGATCTCCTCCGGCTGCGCCACCCGGCCCATGGGGATCAGCGGCATGATCATGTTCAGGATGCGCTCGTTCCCGATCAGCGCCGAGGCGAACTTCGTGTCGGTCAGTCCGGGCAACACGGCGTTGACCCGCACTTTCCACGGCGCGCATTCCTTGGCGAAAGCCTGCGTCATGGACATCACCGCGGCCTTGGTCACCGAGTAGATGCCCTGCCCGGGGGCGGGCCGCTCGCCGTTGATCGACGCGGTGTTCACGATGGCGCCGCCGCCATGGTCTTTCATCATCAGCGCCGCCTTCTGCGACATGAGAAAGTAGCCGCGCACGTTGACCTCGACGGTCTTCTCGATCATCGAGACCGGCGTCTCGGCGATGTGGCCGAAATGCGGGTTGGTTGCGGCGTTGTTGACCAGGATGTCCAGCCGCCCGTGTTCTCGCCCGAGCTTTTCGAAAGCCGCTTCGATGGCGTCCACTTCGCCCACGTGGCAAGCCAGCGCCGAAGCCTGGCCGCCGTCGGCGCGGATGGCCTCGGCCACCGCTTCCACGCTTTCCTGCTTGCGCGAGCTGACGATCACGTGCGCGCCGTGGCGGGCGAGCAGGCGGGCGGTTGCTTCGCCGATGCCGCGCGAGGCGCCGGTCACCAGCGCGATGCGGCCGTCGAGCCGGAACAATGGGTCACTCATCTGGAACTCCTGTGGACTTAAGCTAAAACCATGCCTGGCGCGCCGCTAGAAACGGCCCTTGCCTTCGGCCACCGCCGCCGCGGCGCCCGACAGCACGGTGCAGAACTGCCCGAAGGGCGCGAAGCGCGGGTTGCGGGTCTGGCCGAGCACGAAGCGGTAGTAGATCTGCTGCACGATGACGGCGAGGCGGAACAGGCCGTAGGCGTAATAGAAGTCGAAGCTCGCCGGCGCGAGCCCGGCGCGCCGGCAGTAGTACTCCACCAGTTCCGCGCGGCGCATCATGCCCGGCAGGTGCGTGGGCAGCATGCGGATCTGCTGCAGCGGCTCGGGGTCGTCGGCTTGTACCCAGTAGGCCAGCGAGGCGCCCAGGTCCATCAGCGGGTCGCCGATGGTGGCCATTTCCCAGTCGAGCACGCCGGTGATGCGCCAGTCGCCGTCCGCCTCGCTCAGCACCACGTTGTCGAACTTGTAGTCGTTGTGGATCAGCGTCGCGCGCGCCGCCTCCGCGGGGCGCTCCGCGTCCAGCCAGGCCATCAGCGCCTCGTTGTCGGGCACGTCTTCCGTGCGGGCCGCGCGATAGCGTTCCGACCAGCCCTTGACCTGGCGTTCCACGTAGCCTTCCGGGCGGCCCAGCTCCTCCAGTCCGGCGGCGCGGTAGTCCACCGCGTGCAGCTCGGCGTGCACGTCCACCAGCCGGCCGCACAGCGCGCGCGCCTGCGCGGGATCCAGGCGCATGTCCGCCGGCAGGTCGCGGCGCAGGATGCGGCCGCGCAGCCGCTCCATCAGGTAGAACTCCTCGCCCAGCACCTCGCGGTCGCTGCAGAACAGCAGCGGCCGCGGCGCGTAGGGGAAAGCCTCGTGAATGCGGGAAAGGATGCGGTACTCGCGCCCCATGTCGTGCGCGCTGCGCGCCTTGGTGCCGAAAGGCGGTCGCCGCAGCACCCATTCGCCCGCCGGGCTGCGCACCCGGTAGGTGAGATTGGAAGCGCCGCCGGGAAACTGCGCGATGTCCACCGGACCCTCGAAGCCGGGCAGCTCGCGCGCCAGGAAGTCCGCCACCACCGCCGCGTCCAGCTCTTCGCCCTGGCGCGGCGGCCGCGTGTCCTCGGGCGGGGCCGCGTCGTTCACGCGCCGGCGGCCGACTTGAGCATGCGGCGCGCGACAGCCATGCGGTGCACCTCGTCCGGGCCGTCGTAAATGCGCGCCGCGCGCTCCTCGCGGAAGAAAAAGGCGAGGATGCGGTCGTCGGTGACGCCCAGCCCGCCGTGCGCCTGCAGGGCGCGGTCGACCACCCGCTGCATCACGTTGGCGGTGTAGAACTTGATCATGGAGACGCGCTCGCGCGCCGCGCGGAAGCCCTCCTGCTCGATGGTCCAGGCGGTCATCAGCACCAGCGCGCGCGCGGCTTCCACCTCGGCTGCCGATTCGGCGATCCAGTCCTGGACCGTGCCCATCTTCGCCAGCGGCAGGCCCGGCTTGATCTCGCGCCGCAGGGCGTGCGCCAGCAACTCGTCGATGGCCCGGCGACAGATGCCCAGCCAGCGCATGCAGTGGTGGATGCGCCCGGGCCCGAGCCGTTCCTGCGCCATCGCGAAGCCCGCGCCGGGCTCGCCCAGCAGGTTCTCCGCCGGCACGCGCAGATTCTCCATGCGCACTTCCCCGTGGGTGAAAAAGCCCTGCCCCGCGTGTCCCATGACCGGGATGTTGCGCACCAGCCGGTAGCCGGGCCGGTCGGTTTCCACCAGGATCATGCTGGCGCGCCGGTACTTGTCGGCGTCCGGGTCGGTGACCGCCATGCAGATGCCGAAGCGCGCCCCCTCGGCGGCGGTGGCGAACCACTTGTGGCCGTTGATGACGAACTCGTCGCCGTCGCGCACCGCGGTGGTGCCCATTTCTGTGGGGTTGGAACCGGCGAACTCCGGCTCGGTCATGAGGAAGCAGCTGCGGCTCTCGCCCCGCGCCAGCGGCTCGAGAAAGCGCTCGCGCTGCGCGGCCGTCCCGTGGGCGGCCAGCAACTCGGCATTGCCCGCGTCGGGCGCCTGGCAGCCGAACACCAGGTGGCCCAGCGGGCTGCGTCCCAGCACCTCCGAAAGCAGCCCGAGCGCGACCAGGCCCTCGCCCGAGCCGCCTTCCTCCGGCGGCAGGTTGGGCGCCCACCAGCCGCGTCGCCGGACCTCCGCGCGATGCTCTTCCACCGCCGCGTAGAGCGCGTCCCATTCGCCCGCCAGCAGCAGCGGCTCCAGGGGCTGCACCTGCTCGATGACGTAGCTGCGAACCTGTTCCAGGCGCGCGGACAGTTCGGGGTCGATCTGGAAATTCATGGCGGCCTACCTGAAGGTGACGAGTTTGCGCCCGCCGGACAGTTCCAGGTGAGCGACGTTGTTGAAACCGAGCAGCAGCGCATCCTCGTGGCGCGCGGAGCGCCCGTAGTAAAGCTGCGTGACCGAGGCATTGTAAATGCTCCAGTTCATCGACAAGGTGCGCTTGTTCGACAGGCCCAGCACCGCGCGCAGCGCCGCCGCGATGGCGCCGCCGGAAGTGACCACCGCGACGTGCGCCTTGGGGCCCTGGTCCGCGAGCAGCGCCGAGAGTCCGTCGCCGACGCGCCGGCAGAAGTCGCGCCAGTCTTCCAGCGCACCGTGCTGGTGCGGCAGGTGCTCCATCCAGGCCTTGAGCATGAAGCGGAAAGCGAACTCGAAGAGCTTGTGGTCGCTGAACACCGTGCCTTCCTCGATGCCCCGGGGCCCGCCGATGCGGTCCATGAACAGCGGCATGTAAGCGCGAATCACCGCCACGTGGTCATACTCGTTGAAGGCGTCGTTCACGTGCCGGTCGGGCGCCCGGTCGCCCAGCGCGCCGAGCATCTCGTCCGCGGTGTCGTGGTGGCGGCGCAGCGAGCCGCTGACCAGCAGGTCCAGGGCGCCGCCATTGGAGCGCAGGTGCTTGCCGAGGATGCCGGCCTGCCGCCGCCCGAGCGGTGACAGGCGGTCATAGTCTTCGCTGCCGAAGGACGCCTGACCGTGGCGAATGAGATGGATGACCGCCATTTGTAGGCTTTCTTTATGTTTCGGGGCGGAACGCGAGGAGTGGAACCTTAGGTCCCGGCTTCCACGAGTGTCAACAAGCCGCTCGCCCTGGTGCATTATGTGCGTTTGGGCGAGCAGCAGGACGGTCGGGCAGCATGAAGAGACAACGCATCGTCATCACCGGCGGCGGCAGCGGGCTGGGCCGCGCGCTGGCGCTGGAATACGCCCGCCAGGGCTGGCGCGTCGCGGTGCTGGACCGCAATCGCGCAAGCGCCGAGGCGGTGGCCCGCGAGGTCGAGGAGGCCGGCGGCAAGTCGCTCGCGCTGGCCTGCGACGTCACGGACGCGGATGCGGTAGGGCACGCCGCGACCGCCATCGCCCGCGGCTGGCACGGCCTCGACGTGCTGGTGAACAATGCCGGCATCGCCGGCTCGGGCACCGTCGCGGAGACCCCGGAAGAAGACTGGCGGCGCATCATGGAGGTCAACCTGTTCGGCGTGGTGACGATGTGCCGGGCCTTCCTGCCGGCGATGATCCGCGCCGGCGCGGGCCACGTGGTGAACGTCGCCTCGGCGGCGGGTTTCGTATCGGCGCCGGGGATGGCGGCCTACAATGCCTCCAAGGCCGCCGTGATTTCCCTGTCGGAGTCGCTGCGGGTGGAAATGTCGGCGCACGGCATCGGCGTGACGGTGGTCTGCCCGTCCTTTTTCCGCACCAACCTGCTTGAGGAGTTCAGCGGCAGCGAGGCCTCGCGCCAGTTCGCCTTGCGGCTGATGGACAAGTCGGCGCTGAGCGCCGAGGACGTGGCCCGCCAGGTGCGGCGCGGCGTGCGCAAGGGGGAGTTCATGCTGGTGCCCCATGCCGACGCCCGGCGGGTGCTGGTGCTCAAGCGGCTGGCGCCGGCCGTGTTCTTCGCAGCGGTGCGCAGGCAGGCCGCCGGTTTCCTGGCGGCGCAGTCGGCGGGGGAGAAAAAAGCATGAGCCAGCCGTGGATGATTTACGGCGCCTATGGCTACACGGGCGAGTTGATCGCGCGCGAGGCGGCGCGCCGGGGCCTGTCGCCGGTACTCGGCGGCCGCAACGAGCAGAAGCTGGCCGCGCTGGCCGGCGAACTCGGGCTGGAATACCGCGCCTTCGGGCTGGAGAGCGCGGCGGCGGTGCGGCGGCGGCTGGAAGGCATGGCGCTGCTGCTGCATTGCGCCGGGCCCTTCTCGGCCACCGCGCGGCCCATGATGGAGGCCTGCATTCGCGACGGCGTCCATTACCTGGACATCACCGGCGAGATCGCGGTTTTCGAGCTCGCCCACGAACTCGGGCCGCGCGCGCGCCAGTCCGGCGTGCTGCTGTGCCCGGGCGTGGGCTTCGACGTCGTGCCGACGGACTGCCTGGCCGCGACGCTCAAGGACGCGCTGCCCGACGCGTGTCGTCTTGCGCTGGGTTTCGACACCCGCGGCGGCCTGAGCCCCGGCACCGCGCGTTCCTCGGTGGAAGGGCTGGCCCAGGGCGGGCGCATTCGCCGCGAGGGCCGGCTGCTGCCGGTGCCGCTGGCCTGGCGGACACGGCGCATCGATTTCGGCGACGGCGAGAAGCTCGCCATGACCATTCCCTGGGGCGACGTGTCCACCGCCTGGTATTCCACCGGCATCCCCGACATCGAGGTCTATATCCCGGCCTCGCCCAAGCTGGTCGCGCGGCTCAAGCGCGTGAACTGGGTGCGGCCCCTGCTGGGGCTGGGGATGGTCCAGTCCTGGCTCAAGCAACGCGTGGACAAGACGGTTCGCGGGCCGGGGACGGAGCAGCGGGCGCGCACCCCGACCTTCGTTTGGGGCGAAGCCGCCAATGCGGCCGGCGAGCGCGTCGTCGGCCGGATCAAGGTGGCCAACGGCTACGAGGTCACGGTGCACGCGGCGCTCGGCATCGCCGAGCGCGTGCTCGGGATGGAGCGGGTCGCGGGACACCTGACCCCCTCCCAGCTGGTGGGTCGCGACTTCGCGGAGATGCTGCCCGGATCAACCTCCATGGAGCTCGAGCGGCAAGGTGCACGCTGAAGTCGATTTCGATTTCGCGCCCGAGGGGCTGATCGCCAACCCGCATCTGCAGTCGGTGCTGGTGAGCTCGCCCTTCAGGCGCAGCCTGCTGCGACGCCGGGGCGCGGCGCTGGAAGACGCCAGCCGGGATCTCGTGCTCGATTGCGGCGAGGGCGTGCGGCTGCACAGCTGGCACGCGCCGCAGCCCGCGACGCCGCGGGGGCTCGCGGTGATGATCCACGGCTGGGAAGGCAGCGGCGAATCCTCCTACCTGATCTCGGCCGCCACCCGCATGTATGCCGAGGGCTGGGACGTGATCCGGCTGCACTTGCGCGACCACGGCCCCAGCCACCACCTGAACGAGGATATTTTTCATTCCTGCCGCATCCGCGAAGTGGTCGGCGCCGTCGCGCGCCTCGCGGAGCTCTTTCCCGCGCGGCCCGTCTGCCTGGCCGGCTATTCGCTGGGCGGCAATTTCGCGCTGCGCATCGCGGCCCGGGCGGACGCCGCGGGCATCCCGCTGGCCCGCGTGATGGCGGTCTGCCCCGTGCTCGACCCCACCAGCACCCTGGACGCGATGGAGTGCGGGCCGCGCTTCTACGAGCGCTACTTCATGGCCAAGTGGCGCCGCTCGCTCGAGATCAAGGCGCGGCTGTTCCCGGAGCGTTACGACTTCGGCAACCTGCGGCGCTTCCGCGGGCTGCGCGACATGACGGATGTCCTGGTGCGCCAGTACACCCATTTCGAGACCCTCGAGGCCTATCTCGACGGTTACTCGATCGTGGGCGACGCGCTGGCCGGCATCTCGGCGCCCACCTTGCTCGTGTCCGCGGCCGACGACCCGGTGATCCCGGCGCGCGACCTGCCCCGCCTGGCCAGCGTCGCCGTGATGCAGGTCGTGGCGACGACGCACGGCGGCCATTGCGGTTTTCTTCCTTCGCCGCGCGGCCAGAGCCTGATCGACGAGCAGATGGCGCGCTGGTTCGGGACGGCCGCGGCATGAACCGTCTGCCGCTATATTATTTCGCCACGCTCCTGGTCGCCTCGATCTTCGCGGCGCGCGCCGCGCTCCGGCTGGCGCAACCGGAGTTCAACGTGCTGCATTTCGCGGTGCTCGGCTGGCCGGCCTGGACCGTCTGGGGCAGCTCCGCCGTGGAACTGGTCGGCGCGTTGCTGCTGCTGAGGCGCGACACCTTCGCGGTGGGCGCCGTGCTGCTGTCACTGCTTTGCGTCGCCTTCGCATGGGCCTATGCGAGCGCGGGGACGCCGTCGGCCGGGCTGGGTTCGCTGGGCTTGCTGGCGGCGCTGGTCGGATTGCTGCTGCGGCGCCGGGTCGGCGTAGCCCGGTCGCGCTAGCCCGCGGCATTTTGCCGACATGGGCGCCCGGTCGCTGTAGCCCGCGGCACCGCACCGTCACAGGCTCCTTTCGCTCAAGCCAGATATCGCTCAATGAGCCTGTGACGTTCCGATGCCGCTGCCTTTCGTCGACGCGGTCGGCGTCGTCCGACAGATGACCGCACTCTCGCCGTGGAGCCGGGCAGCCCCTGACGGCGGCGGCCCGGGTTTCCATGGCGCGGTTACAGGTGGTATCGCCACCACGCGTGTCAGCGGAGCTCGTCAGGCCTGCGCTGCCCTCGGCAACGCGGTAGCGGGGGTGGGACGGCACATGTTTGCTGAGCGATATCTGGCTTGAGCGAAGTGAACATGTGCCGGCGCGCCCCCTGCGGCCGACCGTGCCGGAAAGCGGCGCCCCTGCGGCCGACCGTGCCGAAAAGCCCGGCGCGTCTCAGGCCTCCGCGAACTGCAGGCGCGCGAGCCGGGCGTATAGGCCGTCCTGCTGCACCAGTTCGTCATGGGTCCCGACGGCGTCCAGCCGGCCGTTCTCCAGCACCACGATGCGATCGGCCTTGAGCACCGTGGCCAGCCGGTGCGCGATCACTATGGTGGTGCGCTCGCGCATCAGGCGGTCCAGTGCCCGCTGCACCTGGCGCTCGCTCTCGGCGTCCAGCGCGCTGGTGGCCTCGTCCAGCAGCAGCAGCGGCGGGTTCTTGAGGATGGCCCGGGCGATGGCGATGCGCTGGCGCTGGCCGCCCGAGAGGCGCACACCGCGCTCGCCGAGGTAAGTGTCGTAGCCCTGGGGCATGTCGCAGATGAAGTCGTGCGCGAGCGCGGCGCGGGCCGCGGCTTCGACTTCCTCGTCGCCGGCTTCGGGCCGTCCGTAGCGGATGTTCTCGCGCGCGGTGGTGGAGAAGATCACCGTTTCCTGCGGCACCATGGCCATGGCCCCGCGCAGCTCGGCGAGGCCCAGGCGGCCGGTGTCCACGCCGTCCAGCAGGATGCGGCCCGACTGCGGGTCGTAGAAGCGCAACAGCAACTGGAACACGGTCGTCTTGCCCGCGCCCGAAGGGCCGACCAGCGCGACCGTGCTGCCCGCCGGAACCTCGAATGACACCTCGTCCAGGGCCTTGCGCTCGGGGCGGGCGGGGTAGTGAAAAGACAGCGCTTCGACGCGCACTTCGCCGCGCGCCGGGTCGGCGCCGGGCAGCGGGGCGGCCGGGTCGCGGATCTCCGGCTCGGCGGTGAGCAGTTCCATGATGCGTTCCATCGCCCCGGCGGCGCGCTGCACTTCGCCCCAGACTTCCGCCAGCGCGGCCAGCGATCCGGCGACCAGCACCGCGTAGAGCACGAACTGCCCCAGTTGCCCCGCCGTCATGGCGCCGGACAACACGGCCTGCGCTCCGAACCACAGGCCGACCACGATCGAGCCGAAGACGAACATGATGACCACCGCGGTAAGCAGCGCCCGGGCGCGGATGCGCGCCAGCGCCGCTTTGAAGGAATCCTCCACCGCGGCCTGGAAGCGCGCCGCCTCCCAGCTCTCGCGCACGTAGGCCTGCACGATGCGCATGGCGGTGAGGATTTCCTGCGCCAGCGCGCTGGAGTCGGCGACGCGGTCCTGGTTCTGCCGCGACAGCGAGCGGACGCGACGGCCGAACAGGATCAGCGGCAGCAGGATCAGCGGGACGAGCACCACGATCAGCCCCGTGAGCTTCGGGCTGGTGATGGCCAGCATGAGCAGGCCGCCGATCAGCAGCAGCAGGTTGCGCAGCGCGACCGAGGCGCTGGAGCCGATCACCGCCTGCAGGATGGTGGTGTCCGTGGTCAGCCGCGACAGCACTTCGCCGGTGCGGGTGGTCTCGTAGAAGGACTGGCTGAGGCGCAGGATGTGCCGGAACACCGCCTCGCGCACATCGGCCACTACGCGCTCGCCCAGCCAGCTGACGAAGTAGTAGCGCAGCGCGGTGGCCAGCGCCAGCAGGCTGGCGATGCCGAACAGGGCGAGGAAGTAGCGGTCGACCTGGGCGGCATTCTCCGCCGAGAATCCCTGGTCGATCATGAAGCGCACCGCCACCGGCAGGCTCAGGGTGGCGCCGGCTGCCAGCAGCAGCGCCGCGAGGGCGGCGGCCAGCATGAGGCGATAGGGCGCCAGGAAGGGCGCAAGGTCGCGCAGCGGCCGCAGGCTCCGGCTGCGCGCGCGTTCCGCGCCGTCGCTGACCGTCTCGCTGCCGTCCGGGTTGCGTGTGGTGCTCATGATGGGCGGCGGATTATACGGGTTTAGTCTTCGCGCCGTTTCTTTTTCTGCCGGGCGGCCTCCGCATCATCGGCCCGCGGCGGCGTGCGCAAGCCCTCGGCCAGGGCCGCGACGGCCATGGTTTCCAGCCAGCGCGCGCCGCGCCCGAGCAGCGTGCGCGCCAGTGAGAGGTCGCCGACCTCGTAAATCACCCATTCCCACGGTCCGCCGGGCAGCGGGCCCGGCGGCAGCCGCTCGTGGTTGCAGAACAGCCAGCGCGCGGGCAACGCGCGCGCCCGGCGTGCAACCGTCTCATCGAAACTGCGCACGACCCAGCCCAGCTCGGGGCAGCCTGCCTCCCTGGCCAGCGCGAGCACGCCGTCATCGAAGGATATGGGCGCCCAGCGGCCCTGCGCGGGCGCAAGGGCGCGCATGCAGGCCTGCAGCACGGCCACGCGGCCGAAACGCTGCAGGCTCTCGACCTTCAGTTCCACGAAGGCCCGCACGTCCGGCTGTTCCGCCAGCCAGGCCGCAAAGTCGGCCAGCGTGGGCACGCGGCAGGGCGCCTGCGCCGAGCTGAAGCGCGTGCCGAAGCGGCCGGGATAGCTGAGCGGGATCGCCGTCGCCTGCTTCGCCGTGAGTTCGAACAGGGAAGTCGCCCGGCCGGCCGCGCGCTCGAAGTCGGCGTCGTGCAGCAGCACCGGCACGCCGTCCGCGCACAGCTGCACGTCCACTTCCACCCACCGGGCGCGGGCACGCACCGCCGCATCGAGCGCCGGCAGGGTGTTTTCCGGCCACAGGGCGGCGTGGCCGCGGTGGGCGACCAGCGTGGGCGTATCCGTCACGGCCGGCAGTCCCGGCGTGCGACGCCGGCCGGTGCGACGCTTACCAGGGCAGTTCCTGGCCCTTGGCGTGCCAGAAACGGCCCGTCGTGCCAATGGTCAGGGCGTCCATGCGCGCCACCAGCCCGGTGGCGGCCTCTTCCGGCTCGACGTCGCCGCCGCCGCCCACCATGTCGGTGCGCACGTAGCCCGGATGCAGCAGCGCCACGGCGATGCCGCGGGACTCCAGGTCCATGGCCAGCGATTTGCCGGCCGCGTTCACCGCCGACTTGCTCATGCGGTAGCCGTAGGCGCCGCCGGAGGTGTTGTCGCCGACCGAGCCCATGCGGCTGGTGACGATGCCCACCTTGGAGCCGGAATGCAGGTTGCCGAGCAGCGCCTGGGTCACCAGCAGCGGGCCGACGGAGTTCACGCGGAACTGCAGGTAGAGGTCCTCCAGCGTGTCGCCGTGGATGCCGCCGAGCGTGTCGCGGCGCATGACGCCCGCATTGTTGATCAGCCAGTCCAGCGCCGGCAGCGTGTTTTCCGGCCACAGGGCGGCGTGGCCGCGGTGGGCGACCAGCGTGGGCGTATCCGTCACGGCCGGCAGTCCCGGCGTGCGACGCCGGCCGGCGCGACGCTTACCAGGGCAGTTCCTGGCCCTTGGCGTGCCAGAATCGGCCCGTGGTCCCGACCGTCAGGGCGTCCATGCGCGCCACCAGCCCGGTCGCGGCCTCTTCCGGCTCGACGTCGCCGCCGCCGCCCACCATGTCGGTACGCACGTAGCCCGGATGCAGCAGCGCCACGGCGATGCCGCGGGGCTCCAGGTCCATGGCCAGGGATTTGCCGGCCGCATTCACCGCCGATTTGCTCATGCGGTAGCCGTAGGCGCCGCCCGAGGTGTTGTCGCCGATCGAACCCATGCGGCTGGTGACGATGCCCACTTTGGAGCCGGAATGCAGGTTGCCGAGCAGCGCCTGGGTCACCAGCAGCGGGCCGACGGAGTTCACGCGGAACTGCAGGTAGAGGTCCTCCAGCGTCTCGCCGTGGATGCCGCCGAGCGTGTCGCGGCGCATGACGCCCGCATTGTTGATCAGCCAGTCCAGCGCCTGGCCCTCGAGGCGGCCGGCGAGCGCGTCGATGGAATCGGGGTCGCCCACCTCCACGTCGGTCTCGATGTGCACGCCCAGCGCGTCCAGCTCGGGCGAACTCTGGCGGCAGGCGGCGATGACGTGGTCGCCGCGGCCGGTGAGCAGCTTGCAAAGCGCGAGACCGATGCCGCGATTGGCGCCGGTGACTAGACAGTGAGCCATGAGATCCTCCTGGTGATTGAGCCAAAGCCTTGGCCCCAAGTATAGGCAGCCGGGGGCGGGACCGATAAAGTAGTCGCATGGGCGGCATGCGCATTTTTCTGCTCGGACTGCTGATCGCGGTCGTGTTCGCGCTGGGGGGATGCGCCGCGCCGCGGCCCTCCGTCGGCCTGGCGATGCCGGCGCCCCACGAGGCGCGGGCCGCCAGCCTGCTCGCGGGCTACCTGCTGGGCCGGGGCTGGACGGTGCGCCTCGCCGGGGACACGCTGGTCGAGGCTTCGCGGGGCGGCGAGCGGCTGTGGCTGGCGCCGCTGCTCGACGCGGAGGGAATGGACCGGGTGGTGGTCTCGCGCGGCTGGCCGCGCGCCGAGGGGGCG
>Ga0209949_1000450_pt1 | contig 21764 bp, 17 predicted proteins | sample SalPonC_black_MG_FD_185711 | JGI IMG/M metagenome (GOLD analysis project Ga0209949, IMG submission 185711) | Salt pond soil microbial communities from South San Francisco under conditions of wetland restoration - Salt Pond MetaG... | ecosystem: Environmental > Aquatic > Marine > Intertidal zone... | reverse complement strand
ATGAAACTTAAGTATCACAGAACTTATTTTTAAATACACTAACTTAACTTTAAGTTGTATTATTTAAAATTAAGTTGTATAATTGCATTATAAATTAAACATCCATTTTGATATTTTAATAAAAATTATGGCACGAAGACCGAGTGGTGAATTTAGCGCAGCTTCAATGGCAGATATTGCTTTCTTGTTATTAATCTTTTTTTTAGTGGCAACTACCATGGATATTGATACGGGAATGTATCGTGTTTTGCCTCCCCAATCAAATCAATCACCTCCTGAAATAAAAGAAAGAAACGTTTGGGTGGTTTTGGTAAATTCAAATGACCAATTAATGGTTGAAGGAGAAAAAATGAATCTAAGCCTTTTACGTAAAAAAACAAAAGAGTTTATTTTAAATCCTCAAAACAAAGAAAATCTTCCTGAAAAAAGAGTTGAAACAATTGAGCCCTTTGGAGAGATTGAAATATCAAAAGGAATTATATCTATTAAAAACGACAGAGCTACATCCTATGGTATGTTTATAAAAGTAATGAACGAACTGATTGCTGCCGGAAATGAAGTTAAAGACGAATTTAGCATTAAACATTTTGGCAAAAACTATAATAATTTGCCAAAGCACCTGAAAGCAGCGGTTAAAGATGCTGTACCTACTGTAATATCAGAATCAGAACCTGTGAACATAAAAAAATAATATGATGATTACTTTAACAAAAGCAGAAGAAAGAATTATGAAAATTCTATGGAAAATAGAGAAAGGATTTATTCATGATATCCTGGAACATTTTCCGAAGCCTAAACCTCCGTACAACTCAGTATCAACCATTGTAAGGGTTTTGGTAAAAAAAGACATTGTCTCTTTTAAAAAATTTGGGAATACTTACCAATACTACCCGCTTATATCAAAAGAAGAGTACAGGAAAAGTCAAATGGGTCGCTTATTAAAAGAATATTATAACAACTCATTAAAACAGGTGGTTAATTTCTTTTCTGAAAATAAGGACCTTGACATTGATGAAGTTGAAGAAGCTATGAAAATGTTAGCAGAAATTAAAAAACAAAAAAAGAATGATTAGTTTCTTACTCTATTTATTCGAATCCGGATTATGTTTAACCATCCTGGTATTGGTCTATTTTTTCTTTTTTAAGAATGAAACATACTTCAGATTTAACAGGATTTATTTGGTATCAATCATGTTTTTATCGCTACTGATTCCATTTTTCCATGTTAATCTTAATGTTGCTGATACACATCGGTACGAATTTGCACTTAAAAGAATCGGAGAATTTAAAACTTATTATGAGAAACTGATTGCGATGAGCGATCCGGAATATCTAGAAAATACTAACAAAAGCAAAATAGCAAGATTTGAAGATTACGAAACAGGGGGAGCTTCGGGTATGCAAACAGAACAAAAAATTGATAATAATATACTAACCGATGAAAATTCAGAAATGATTAAAGCTAAACACGCTAATATTTCTTTAGCAACATTATTATTTATTATATACTTAACAGGTGTAATCTTTTTTCTTTTCAGGATAATGCTTTTATTTCAATGGATTTTCAAAACCATTAAATCCAATAAATTAAAAATACAGCATGGAGTTAAAATAATTGAACTAGATAAAAAACTACCCCCCTTTTCGTTTTTAGGTTATGTTTTTTTAAGTAAGGACTTGATTTCTAAAAATAAACAAGAACAGATACTTATGCACGAAAAAGTGCATATTAAACAATTTCATTCTGTTGATTTATTAATAGCTCATTTTATTACGATTGTCCAGTGGTTTAATCCTTTTGTCTGGCTATTGCAAAAAGCAATAAAAAACAATCATGAATATTTGGCCGACAGCCAGGTAGTTAACAAAGGTTATAATCTGCTGAATTATCAGGAATTATTACTCAATCAATTTATTTCTATACCATCTGTGCAACTCGTAAATAATTTTAACCTAATATCCATTAAAAACCGTATTCGTATGATGAACAAAATTAAATCAGGATTTGCTGCTAAACTTAAAGCTTTGCTTATAATTCCGGCAGCATTATTTACATTCATTTTATTTGCTAACCTAACACTGAATGGACCGGGCAATGTATTAACAAACCTTTCATTCCTGGAAACTCAAAAAAACATGAGCCAGCTCAAAGGATTATGGAATAATACTTCCAATAACACTTACGGCAAGCAGGTTTTATTTGAAGATCATAAATTTTCTGTAATCGATAAAAATATTGATTTAAAAGAATACCCTTATCAACTGCAGGAAAATCAGGTTATACTGAATGCTCCGGGCAACGAGAAAATAAAACTGAACTATGAGATTACAAATAGTACGCTTAAAATTTGGTGGAACCAGGATGAATACTCCCTTTATGAGAAATCAAAGTTTTCAAATTCTTTAGACGATTATCTTTCGAATATCCCTGAAACAATTAATTTACCCACTATTGAAAACTATGGAATACTCCAACGTCAGGAGCTGTGTATTGATGTAGCGATGGTTGGAAACAAAATTTATGTTAATAACAAGCCTACAGATTATTCCCAATTAAAAGATGCCCTATTAAAGGAAAAATCAAAAATCAATCATCTGAATACCCATTTAATAACCATATCCTTATATGCAGATAAAGACCTTTCGATGGAATATATGCATAATTTAAATCAAACCTTACGAGAAATTGGTTTATTAAAAGTTGCTCATATGGGTAAAGTTACCGACAATAAGGTATCTAAACTACAAAGTAGTTATATTGGGATGCCCAAAAGGCTGCCACCATTAGATGGAATAGAAATTATTCCATCTGAAGATTTAGCAGACAAAGGAATTGCATTTTTTGAAATGGATGCAACTAATCCGGAAAACAGTCCGGGCATACTAAAACCTAAATTTGAAGAACTTTTAAAAAATTCGGAAAAATATATTGCCAGCCTGTATTATGATAAAAGCACCATTTTAAATACCTATATTGGATATCAGGATATGGCCAGAACAGTAGTTTTTGGATTAAGGAACCAATATGCGCAGGAAAAATTCAACCTTACGTTTGATGAGTTATCGTCGGTTCAACAAAAAAGCATAAGAAAAATATATCCGCTGATTATTTCAGAAGCAGAATCGGATTTGTCTGAAGATTAAGCCAAACCATAAAATACCCGCTGAACATACTTTCAGCGGGTATTTATTTTATCATTTAATTTTCATTTTGTCTACTGCCTCCTGCTGCCTGCCTCCGGCAGGTAAACTGCCAACTGCCGCTTTTCTTACTTTCGCGGAACATCATCCAGATAATTATTCAACGGGTCACTTTGGCTGGTATTTAACGATTTTATCCAATCTATAACCGGTTGGCGGTAATGAACGGAAGTATTATAGGGTTCTTCATCGTAATCAGAAAAATTATTGTTCGATAATGAATAAAGATAATCAATCGTTAATAAAGTATACGTTGAATCGCTATGTATGGGCGTGCCATCAGCTAAATAATTACCGTCAACAGTAGTAAACCCTCCGTGCAAATAATACGGAGCACTTTCCAATAATTCCGATCCGGTAACCTCCAGCTGAATAATATTATTTTCAAAAGGCAATAAACCCACAATAGTTTCCAGTGTTATTTCACCTGCCGGGATATCCTGGCGTATTCCTCCGGAATTGGTTAAGGCAACATCCGCTTCGGGAAATGTTTGTAACCACGAGTCTACAACCATATTGCCCATTTCAACCGAACGTTGATGTATTGTTGCATCAGCATATCCAATTACTTCAGCTAAAATGGCATTGGATTGTTCCATCCATTTATCTGTAATCGCTAAAACTTCCTCATCAATAATCCCCTGGTTGTTTTTATGAATAGAGTAACTTAAATTCTCAACAGTATCTTTATTGATATGATATACAAACTCAACTTTTACATACCGTTCCATATTTGCACCGGATTGCATAAGAATAATTCCATCCATTTCTTTTGCAATTAACTGATGACAATGTCCTCCTCCAATAATTTTTACCTCATATTGTTTTGCAACAGGAACTAATTGTTCCATCTCGTCCTTACAAATATGTCCGATCAGGATTAAGAAATCGGCCCCTTCAGCAATTGCTTGGGGAGCATACGTATTAATTGCCTGTTCGTAAGGCAAAAACTCTAATGTTTCAACATTTCTAGGGAAAGTGGTATTGGGGGTTGATAATGATGCAAGCCCGATAATTCCAACTTTTACACCGCTTACTTCTTTAATGATATAAGGTTTAACAAACGATGGGATTTCACCGCTACTCTTTTCAATAATATTAGCGGCCAGAAATGGAAAATTCATCTGCTCCAAACGTTCTTCGAGTATTTCGATGGTAAAATCAAAATCATGGTTTCCAATAGCACTTGCATCGTATTCAAGCGAATTCATTACCTCCACCATGGGCTCACCCATAAACCACGTTGAAACAGCAGGGCCTGTCCAGTTATCACCACCACTTAAGATTAAAAAATTTTCTGCCCCATCGTAATTTTCTTCGGTCTCCCACATACCGGCTAAACCGGCTGCACCATCAGATTCTTCTGTTGCTTCCAACCATCCATGCTCATCGTTGGTATAAAAAATGGTAACCTCAACTAAACTATCTTTTGGAAGATTGTTATTATTAACCTCACTATCAGAATTTTTATCACAGGAAAAGTTAATAATCCCTAAAAATAGTCCCAGAATAATTATAGATAAATAGCGCATAATAGTAAATTTTAAAAATAAGAATCCGAAAATAGTAAAACTATTTATAATTTTTCGGGTTTACATAAACTCTTTTTCTTTTTCGCCTGTAGTCCACACTTTTTACATGTAAATTTCACCTTTTCCGGTTTTTTATCTTTCACTTTTTCTTTTTTACAGAGCTTTTTTGACATAGAGAATATTTTTTATTGTAACAGCAAACATGTCAAAATGTTTCTAAAAAAGTGCCTTCCACCCATTTTTATAAATTCTAATATTCATCCTTGGTTTTTATGTATATTAGGTGTATTTTTGTGTATGCTTAATTCTGTTTCAACTAAAGAAATTACCGCATTACGGGTAATAAGAGATTTTCTCATGAAAAACGGGCGTATGCCCAGTGTTCGAGAATTAATGAAAGCGATGAACTATAAATCGCCACGTTCGGCTGCAGTTATTTTGCAACAACTTATCGATAAAAAAATCCTGAACAAAAAACAAGATGGCAGCTTACAGCTTGTCCAATACGAATTTGAAAACGAAACAGACGGTGAGCAAACCGTAAAAATTCCGTTATTAGGGAGTGTTGCCTGCGGTATTCCCATATTAGCCGAAGAAAATATTGAAGCTATGATTGCTGTTTCAACTAAAATAGCCAAACCAACCAATAAATATTTTTTATTGAGGGCTACAGGCGATTCTATGGATAAAAAAGGAATTAGCGATGGGGATCTGGTGCTGGTAAAACAACAACCCTCTGCCGAAAACGGAGACATTATTGTTGCCCTTATTGATGATGAAGCAACCATAAAAGAACTAAAAGTAAATCAGCATAATGTGCTTTTACTGCCACACTCATCAAACAAGGAGCATACACCTATTATTCTCTCTAAAGATTTTAAAGTACAGGGAGTGGTTATCACAACAATTCCCGGCTATACACCATAAAAATCTTTACAGTAATAACAATTGGGGAGTATCTCCCCTGTTTATTCAACCAACTTTATAAAACAACATTTTATGACCCTGGTAAACATTCATACTCCGGATACGAAAACAACCCTCGAAATACCATTTGCAGCAACGAATATACCTGCCGGATTCCCTTCACCTGCAGATGATTATCTGGAAACATCACTCGACCTGAATAAAAAGTTGATAAAAAATCCGGGAGCTACCTTCTTTGCACAAATTGTCGGTTCATCGATGGAAAATGCAGGAATACATGATGGAGATATTATTGTTATAGATAAGTCTTTAGAACCACAAAATAATTCTATACTGGTTTGTAGTATCGATGGAGAGTTTACACTCAAGCGATTTAAAAAGACAGATGCTGAAACCGGCTATTTAATGCCGGACAACCCGGATTATGAACCCATTAAAGTAAGCCGGCACAATCAGTTTATTATCTGGGGAGTAGTAACTTATACCATACATAAACATTAACAAGATGTATGCATTAGTGGATGCCAATAACTTTTATGTATCCTGCGAAAGGGCTTTCAGACCCGAGCTTAACGAAAAGCCCGTCGTTGTTCTGTCCAACAACGATGGATGTATTATTGCCCGCTCGAACGAAGCTAAAGCATTAGGCCTGAAAATGGGCGAACCGGCTTTTAAAAGAAAAGCTTTTTTACAAAAACATCATGTGCATATATTTAGTTCTAATTATGCCTTATATGGCGATATGAGTAAACGGGTAGTTCAGGTGCTCAAAACTTACTCGCCGGCCATTGAGATATACTCCATTGATGAATCTTTTCTTGACTTATCGGACTTTTATCAGGTAAATTATGAGTTATTAGGCAAAAAAATCAAAAAAGAAGTTCACAAACACACCGGAATACCTGTTGGTGTGGGCATAAGCACCACCAAAGCCCTGGCAAAAATCGCCAACAGGATGGCCAAAAAAGAAAAACAACACCAGGGAGTTGCCGTACTCAGTACTGCACGAGATATCAACAGAGCTTTACGCAATACACCCATTGATGATGTTTGGGGTATTGGAAGACAATACTACAAGTTTCTGCAATCAAAAGGAATTCTTACGGCTTATGACTTTACCTGTATGAACGATAACTGGGTGAGAAAAAACCTTACGGTTACAGGCTTACGCCTGAAAAAAGAGCTACAAGGGATATCCTGTATTCCGATAGAAAGTATTCTTCCGGCAAAAAAAGCCATTGCCACCACCCGTGGATTTGGAAAAATTATTACCGACAAAAAATACATCCGGGAAGCGGTAGCTACCTATGCCACAAGATGTTCCGAAAAGCTACGAAAACAAAAGTCAGTAGCTAATATCCTTACGGTTTTTGTCCATACCGATCCTTTCAATGATAATGAAACATACCATTACCTGTCGAAAACCATAAATTTGGGATTCCCTGCTAACAGCCAGAAAGAGCTGGTAAAGTTCGCCCTAAAAACCCTGGATTTAATCTACAGGGAAGGCTTGCGGTATAAAAAGGCAGGAGTTATTGTCAGCGGACTGGAAAGTGCAGAAAGCATACAAACTAATTTATTTTATAATACAGATATAAATACCAACGAGAAATTATCCAGGGTCATGGATGGGATTAACGAGAAATATGGCCGGGATAAAGTTAAACTGGCTGTTCAGGGTAACGGAAAAGAATGGAAACTAAAACAGGAAATGCTTTCGGGCAGATACACCACCCGATGGAGTGATATACCCAAAATAAAATGCGGATAAACGGCATCCTTTTATTACCTTTAATCAAAAAAATAGTATGTGCTTTTATTATTGCCTGACAAAAAAGAATCCCGCCAAATTAATTGAAAACAAAGTTATCCGGGAGGAGCAGCTCAGCTTATTCGACAATACTTTTCTGGTAAACGGTTTTGAGCATCCGGCTATGCCGGTTATCACAGATGCAAAACCCGGCGAAATTCAATTTCTTCGTTGGGGAATTATCCCACACTGGGTAAAAGATAAAGAAACAGCCCATAGCATAAGAAACAACACCCTGAATGCCAAATCGGAAACCATCTTCGAAAAAGCATCTTTTAAGTATTCCATCAGAAATAAACGTTGCCTGATTTTGTGCTCTGGCTTTTTCGAATGGCAAAAAGTAAAAGGCAAAAAATATCCGTATTATATCAGCTTACAAAACGATGAGGTATTTGTTTTTGGAGGGATATGGTCATCCTGGACCGATACCGAAAGCGGTGAAATAATCAATACATATGCAGTAATTACGGTAGAAGCTAATGAGCTGGTGGGCAAAATCCATAATACCAAAAAACGGATGCCTCTAATTCTGGAACCCGAAAAAGCACTCCAATGGATAGATAAGAACAGCACAGAAAAAGAGATCAAAGAAATGATGAAACCCATAGATGAATCAAAAATGAAAGCCCATACCATCAAAAAATTTATGCCGGCAAAACCCGGTGATTCATCCAATCCGGAAATAATTGCATACTATCATTACCCGGAACTAATTGATTTTATTTCTTCGTGGCTTAAATTACTACGAAAAGACTGAAAACCTTCCATAAAACTCATTTCGCCATGGGATTCATAAATCAAGGATCTTTATTAACGGTTTGATAGTTTCCACAAATTAGAAAGCACTTTTGTTTTTTTGTATTTTGTACTGTTCGTAATAATTTTACGATTAGGGCTGATTGGGTAAGTATGACGGGGAAAAACATTTTTTGCCCACCCGTTTTGCAGCCTATGGCAGCATTTATGATTATTAAGAATATGTTAAATTTTAATACAAACACTTTTTGGTTCAAATTATTTTTTATTTTTATATTCAATTTATTAATACTCTGATTTAAACAAAACACTTAATTTATTAACATGAGAAAACGTACATTTAAAATTGGAATTGCATTGTTATGTGCAATTGCATTCATCTCCTGTGAAAAGGAAGACTTTAACATTACTAACCCGGAATTGTCAGAAGATAATATTATTACCGCAACAGGGGAAGGTTTAATTATTCTGGGAAAGCAATTAGAAGACCCCTATTCTGTCCAGAATATGGAGAAAGCGTATTTAAATATGAAAACTTCTAATCCAAAAACACCGGAATATAAAATTAAACCAACTCATAAGTATATGAGATTTTTACCGGCTAATAATGATGAGTGGGATTTATTAAAAAAGGACACTACAATCATGTTGTTTGATTTTCCACTGGATTATGAAGTAAAAGATCAAGGCACATATTATCACGACCCTTCTTTACCTGAAGATGCAATAACCTGGCAGTATTGTGTTCTTCCAATTGATTATAATATTCCAAATGTTCAACATGAATTAATTTATGAAGTATTTATTCCTGAGAAAGATAAGAAGTCATCCGGAATGGATCAATTTTTAACTGATTTAGAGTATGAATCGGTGAAATTGACAGGGAATTTACCGGAAGGACACTTAAATAATACAAAGGGAAGATGGAATCCTGAAGGGACAATAAAAGTTTGGGACGATCTTATTGGAAGTACAACAACTGCACATAGAGTATTCGATCATTGGGAATATTATGATTGTAGTGGAGATGGAGAACTTCCTGTTGAACAACGAATTATAGAACCAATTGAACTTTGCAAACGTGCCGTATATCGTTATGAATATACCACAACACAAGGAAGTTATATTCCACTGATAGGAGCAAAAGTTAGCGCACGTTGGTTTACACATGTAGCAATAGATTTAACTAATTCAAGTGGATACTTTCGAACAAGTAGTTTTCGCTATAAAGTAAACTATGCTATAAAATGGGAAAGAAACTTTTATGATATCAGAGATGGTATTATTTTACAGGCATGGTATAATGGACCAAAGAAAAAAGGAGATTGGAATTTAAATATCAGGAGTGGTAAATCAATTATGTATGCAACAATGCACCGAGCAGCACATAAACATTATTATGGAAATAATTTAGGAATAAGAAGACCAATACTTGCTACAAAAACTAAATTATGCTATATTGACGAAAAAGGAACAGGTATTTTTTGGGGAGATTATGGAGAAGGGTTTTTGCCAGATATAAAAGTTTGGGGTAAAGATCCTGATAATGGAAGCTATTATACCACAAACAGGGTATTTGGCACAACAACTCACGAGTTAGGGCATTTAAGCCATTGGTATTTTGTAGGAATTGGAGATTATTGGCAAACATCAGCAACTGTTTATGAAAGTTGGGCTACAGCCGTAGAGTGGGCTTTAACTAACCATGAATACCATACAAAGGGAGCAATGTATGGTGGGAATACTGCTATAGATTATTACCACGATGCACATTATCAATGGTCTCCAGTTGAAGGAGAAATATATACTCCTATATTTGTTGATTTAATGGATGATCATAATCAAAGAGAAGGTGGAACATTGAATGGTACATTACTTGCAAGTAACACCAATCTTCCTAATGATAGAATTGATGAATACACTCTGGTATATATTCAAAATAATATACTTAGAGATGCATATGGTTTAAGCAGTTTACGTGACGCTTTAAAAGACAATAAACCATCAGGTGTAACTGATACGGATATTGATGAACTATTTGCTTTATACTGGTAACATAAATTTTATTAAAAATGAAAAAAATAACTATTTTTATAATAATTGGATTAATTATTTGTTCTTGTGAACCTGAACCACAAGATCCAAATACGCACTTCCAAATAAAAAATAATTCCTCCTACAATGTTGAAGTAACAATTTATAATGCACGGGTGCCAGATAAGTCACTTGATGACTTAACAATTTTTTTATCTAGTAATTATGCTATGACATACTCTTATGTATGTTCTTCTAATGAATATCCACTATTGGATGAAGCTGATTCTGCTATTATTGTTTTTAATGATGAAAGACAAATAATTTACAGAAAGAATGATGACCAATTAAGAAATATATTGGATATAAGCAGTTGGAATGAAGAAATTAGCGCAGTTTACTACAAATATCTATACACATATTCTATTGAAAATGAAGATTATGAGAATGCTGTAAATATTGAATAGTTTACATTAATAAAAATATAAATAAGGATAAATATCACTCTGTTCCAAAGCTGAGACTATTAATAAAGCATTTCTTATTCTAATAAGTATCCAAAGAAAATGAATAGGAATCTTTAATAATATAAGGATTCCCCATAGATGTTTTCATTTGGGCATAAATAGTAATTGTTTTGGTATCTTTTACCCGGGAAGGGATGTGAAATTCTAATTTCCCCATCCCGCTTTTTGTTGGGATTTCAAACAACTTCTCTTTTCCGTCAGTCCCTTTCAGTTCTTGATAGAACATAACCTTTTTAGAGTGGTTGGATAACTGACAGGTAATAATATAAAGATTTTGTTCGCTTATTAAATCATTGGCATTAAATACAATATGCGGATAATTCGTTAACAACGCTCCATTTTTATTATATTCTTTAAGCCCGGTTTGTGGTTTATTATCTTTATAAGGAATTTCAGCCATCAGCGTACCATCCTCGTAAAACAATTTCCTGGTCCCTTCAATATTATTATTTTCATATTGGGTAATTCGGTAAGGTTTACCGCTCTTATAGTACCAAACAGCCTCCCCTTCTTTCATATTATTTACATAATTCATGGCTGTATGTAATTCGCCAGTGGCATAATATCTCTTAGCAGGCCCGTTTTTGCGCTTATTTTTAAAAGTTATCTCAGATTTAAGATTCCCGTTATCGTAATATGCTTTTTTAATCAGTACTTCATCTTCTTTGACTCGAGCATTCTTATCCTTGCTATTATTTTCAATGTTACATGAACCTGCTACGATAATTATAATAATAAGCGGAATAATAATTTTAACTTTTTTCATAGGAGTGGATTTTTGTGATTCAAAGATACACATTTTACTAAAAAAGGCTGCTCAAAACAGCGAGATAACATAGAGAAAAAATATAATGAATAGACATTTATTCTGTTTTGAGCAGCAGCTATCTGTAAGACGTTCTTAAGATGCTATTTGTTACGACCAAAAAAAAGCAGGATACCGATACCCTCCTGCTTTTTAATCGATTAAGATTCTAAATAATTTAATTCACAAGTGCCGAAATTGATTTTGTATTATCGTTACGGTGCCTGTCAATTAGTTTGAAATAAGGATCAATACCAACCTTATTCGGTTTATAATCTACAATCAATTCAAAATCTTTTGTATTTTCTTCTATTTTAAATTTTTGGAGGAATATCTCCTGTTCGTTGCTGGTGCTATCATTAACATCCTCTGAAAATACAGCAATATCAACCCAGTCGTTCATTGGAATCTCTTCTTCACGTCCAATGCTATCCGATCTGAATTTTTTACAGTCAACCGTAAAATTTACTTTGTATTTACCCTCAAACTCCTCGTACGAAACATCCGTCACCTTATTTTCATACAGGGTTATGGTTTCAAACATATCATGTATCATATACTGAAGAGAATCGGGCGTTACATCTTTCAGATATTTAATAAAATCTTCGGATGTAACAAAAGGAGGCTCCTGGAATGCATAATCCTGAGCAAAGGCTTTTATTGCTGTATTGATTTTATCTTCACCAATATAATCGGCTAAAGCGTACATCACAATATTGCCTTTATTATAATGCAAGTAACCCTGACTTGGTCTTAAATACAGTAATGGCGGCTCATAATGAGGCTCATTGCTTCGTCCTGTCAGGTAATTATCCATATCATACTTTATAAAGTCTCTTACTTTTTCTATTCCAAATTCTTTTTCAATCACTTTTAGTGATGCATATTGGCATAAGATTTCAGAGGTTACGGTTGCCCCTTCAACATTTGCTCCAATAACCTGATGAGCCCACCACTGGTGAGCCGTTTCATGTGCAGTTACCCAAAATGGATAATTAACATCTTCTTTCCTTACATCTGCTATAAACCCAATACTTTCCGAGAAAGGAATCATATTGGGAAATGATTGAGCAAAACTGGAGAAACGGGGAAACTCAAAAATCCTTAATTGTTTAAATTGAAAAGGGGTGAAATTTGCCGTGTAATATTCTAATGACTTTTTCATTGATTTCATCATATCATGGATATTATACTCATGATCTTTATGATAATAAACAGCTAAATCAATTCCATTCCATTCATCTTCAATCTTCTCATAATCAGCGGAAAGCCAGGCTGCAAAATTCAAAATTTCACTATCCATTTTATAATGAAAATATTTACGCCCGTTTTCCTCCCACTCTTTTTCCAAATACCCCGGAGCAATAGCTATTTGATCGGGCGTTGTACTTACCACCGTTTCAAAACGAATCCAGTCGCCATCGTTTGAAATGTAAGTATTCTGTAGGGCTGTTGTATCATTTATCTTGGCAACAAGCTGTTTTTCAGGCAAATTATATTTCTTCCTTTTTTTCTCATCGGTTATTTCGTATCCCTCATTATACCCAAAGGAAGGTAAAAACCCTGTAGTAAGAAAAGTTCCATTATTAAGTAACCGTGTATTAGAACCACTATTTCTAAAACCCTTGGTAATTACATCAATGTCCATTCTTAAATAAGTAGAGTCTCCCGGTTTAAGAGGATTATTAAACGCATAAATGGCAAACCCTGTTTTTTCATCATCAAAAACCTTTTCGTAAGGAATATCAAAAGCTAACCGGTTAAATTCAGCAGAATTGTTGTAACTTAAAAATACTGAATCTATTGGCTCCTTTGATTTATTTTTAATAATATAATATCCCTTAAACGTAGCATCTCTTTTTTTAGGAAAAATATCTACATTAACATTCATTTCAACAATACGAGGTTGAGCATAACCCGCATACTTCTTGTATTGCTTTTCGTAGTTTACCGATACAAGCAAGTATTCTTTACTTGTTTTATATTCATTCAGGATATTCGTATTATAATAAATGAAAGCACCCAGCCCTGCAAAAAGGAATAGAAATATAACCAGGCTTACTTTTGTTGACAGGGTTAATCGCTCTTTTAGCAATACAAATCTTTTGGAAAAAGTCGTTTCCTTGCCTCTGACCCATAATAAATTGGAAAAGATTGCCAGTATTATGGCAAAAGCAAACCAGTAAGATTTATAAATTAAAAAGGGTTTAACAAAATGTCCGTAACCATTCATATCGGAATACATAATTCCCGGATCAGAACCAAAGTCATATAAATTATGTTCTAACCCTAACGACCCCATAAAAGAGCTGAATAAGTAATACAGGATAATAATGAAGTGGCCCAGATATTTATTATTGGCTAAGACATGAACAATAAAAGCCAGGAAACATAATAAAATAAAATCGAGCAGTTTAATACCAAATAACCCTTTGATATACAAATCAATTTCGAAATTGAAATACCCCATCACAGCCTGGGCTATAATCCCGATAACCATAATAAGCGCCATAAGAATGACTTGTACTGAGAACAATGCTGATAATTTGGAAGTGTATATTGTCCATGTAGGAACAGGCATTGTATCAATCATTTCATTTACCTTAAAGCTCCTTTCGTTCCAAACAATTTCTCCGGATAAAAAGGTTATAATTATTAAAACAAAAAGGGTAAAGGTCGCTCCTAAAATATCAACCACCTGGTAGGTAACAGGAAAGGTTGTTGTTCCATAAAATTTCCCCAGCTGGGCTGTATTAATTAATACAAAAAGGATGCCTGTTGCAAGGATACCCAAAAAGTATGGATTCTTTACCAGATTAATGGTTTCGAATTTAATTAAACGAATCAACTGTTTTATTCGTGATTTTAAGTTAAATTCTTGTTTAACGTCAGGAAGATCTAATTTCAGCACTTTTAAAACAGGGTTGATATTCGCAAAAACCAACCGGGAATTTTTCTTAAATTTTAGCTGAAAAACGCTTTGCGAAAACTTAAATTTTGCCAGTACAAATATAAATATAAGACCTGCTATCCCCAGCCAGATTAAACGATTGGCAAAAATTAATTTAGTAAAAGGAATGATCTGCTCATTTTTTTCTGTCATGGTCCAGTATTTTGTAAGCGTTTCAAATGCTTTTGAACCAAAGGGGTCGAGCATAGATGCCAGCGTAATATTCTCAATATCGCTAATTAAAGTACCAGCAACTCCATATAAAACAAGCAAAGCAATACAACCCAGGTAAGTAGCAAGCAGATTCCTGGTTACTGCTGCGATAGCAAAAATAATTACCCCTGCAATGATTAAGTTAGGAATAACATTGGATAAATAAGGCATGAAATAACTCATAAACATATTTTCACCAAAGAAATCCTGGTTTAGATAAGGCATAAAAGAAGCAAGCCATATTCCTAACCCGATGCTTGTGAAAACAAATAATGAAGAAATAAACCCTCCGGCAAATCGCCCTCCTAAATAGTCAAATTTGCTTATTGGATAGGAAAAAAGCAGTGCATGGGCATTAGTTTCATAATCCCGGTATACCGAACTACCTATTAAAGCAGGTAAAAGAATCAAGGCCATAAAGCTAAATCCTGCGGTCATGTTATAGACAACAAAGGGCGAGTTAGTATACACCTTGCCCCCTAATCCGCCTAATGCAACCGTAACACCATCCACTAAACCGCTAAATGCGTTAATAAAAAAGAAGCTTAAACCAAATAATATGGCCCAGTATATATAGATTGCAGGACGGTTAAATTTGTATCTTAATTCAAAAGATAATATTCTAAGAAACATAGTGTTTAATTGTTTAAGTTAGCTTGTAATTTTGAATTTTTAATGGAAGAAAAATAAACATCTTCAAGGGTAGGATTAACTTTTTCAAATGTATCAGGATTTGTTTCACTGTAGGCATGGACAATAATTTGCCCTAAATAAAGTTTTGCAGATATAATATTAAAGTTTTCCTGGTAGCTGGTAAGGTCATTTTTATCAATTATCTTTTCCCAAATTTTGCCATCAACTTCTTTAATAAGCTCAGATGGTTTTCCATTAAGCAGCATTTCACCTTCATTTATGATAGCCATATTCTTACATAAATCGCTTACATCATCCACTATATGTGTAGATAAAATCACGATAATATTTTCGCCAATTTCACTTAATAAATTATGAAAACGGTTTCTTTCGGCAGGATCTAACCCTGCTGTTGGCTCATCTACAATAATTAAATTCGGATTCCCTAATAAAGCCTGAGCAATACCAAATCGTTGTTTCATCCCTCCTGAGTATCCGCTTAAGTTCTTTTTTCTCACATGGAATAAATTGGTTTGCTGTAACAAAGCTTTTACAATTTCTTTTCGTTCCTTCTTGTTAGTAATACCCTTCAGTTCTGCAAAATGATCAAGCATTGCTTCAGCCGATATCTTGGGATAAACCCCAAATTCCTGGGGTAAATAACCCAGTTTTTTCCGTATATCAGCTTTTTGTTTTAATACATTGATTCCATTTAATTCTACCTCTCCCTGGTCTGCTTCCTGCAAAGTTGCTATGGTTCTCATTAAGGTTGATTTCCCTGCACCATTTGGGCCTAAAAGACCAAACATTCCTTTTGTTATTGTCAGGTTAACATTTTTTAGTGCTTGCACCCCATTGGGATAAGTTTTCGACAGATTGGTTATCTTTAATTCCATTTTTTAATTATTTTTTTATTAACATCACAATCATTGGTTATCGATTAAACGAAAATATTACAAAATTTTTAATAAATTTTTATTTTTCAGCTAAACTTTTACTCATTATGGGGTTCTAATTGTGAAAATAATATTTGTTTATTATTATTTTAAATTGTGGAATTAACAATAAATCCTTCGAACAATTTGTATATAATAAGGTTATAGATACAAAATGTTTTAAATAGATATTTTCCTTATGAAATTAAAATGTTTAGCTTTGCACCTTGCTTTATTAAATATTTTTTTGTGGAAAATAAATTACTGAAGGACTTAATTAAGGAGAGAGATTGATGATTAACACAAATTTTAAGGAAAAAACTGCTCTGGTAACCAAGGAAAAATCTTTCACTTATCAGGAATTATTTCAAAAGATCGATTATTATTCTGAAAAATACTTTATCAATAAATCGTATTCAAAAGTAGCTATTCATGCCGAGAACAGAGCAGACTGGATATTTGCTTTTTATGCAGCATGGAAAAATAATTGCACGGTAATACCCGTGGATTTTTTAGCATCTGCTGATGATGTTACCTATATATTGAACGATTGCAAACCCGATTTACTTTTTGTTAGTAACAATACTGTTTCTAAATTTGAAACAGTTACTAAAGAACTCGAATATACCCCCGAGATTGTTAATTTAGATGACCTGAAAACAAATGAAGCCAATCAGCAAAACCATAAAGTGGAATGGGAGGCTCCGGATGATATCGAAAAAACAGCGGTAATAATTTATACATCGGGAACAACAGGCAGTCCTAAGGGAGTTATGCTAAGTTACAAAAACTTATTATCGAATGTTAAAGGTGTTTCAGAAAAAGTTAAAATATACACCCAGGAACGACAGGTTTTAATGTTGCTTCCCTTGCATCATATTTTCCCTTTAACAGGTTCAATGATTGTTCCCTTAGTTGTTGGTGGTACCTCAGTCATGTCACCTTCGATGCAATCTTCGGATATTCTGGAAACCCTAAAAAATAATAATGTAAAAATTATGATTGGGGTTCCACGGCTATACGATTTGCTATACAAAAGTATTCAATCGAAAGTGTTTGCCTCGTTTATCGGACGTACATTTTATAAAATTGTTAAAACGTTACGCAGCAGGAAATTGGCTAAAAAAATCTTTAAAAAAGTACACCAGGGCTTTGGCGGGCATCTTCAATTTCTTGTTTCAGGAGGTGCTGCCCTCAATAAAGAGGTGGGAACTTTTTTCCAAACCCTTGGTTTTGATGTACTAGAAGGCTATGGAATGACTGAAGCAGCACCAATGATTACCTTTACACGCCCCGGAAAAACAGTTATCGGTTCACCCGGACAGGCACTTCCCGGTTTAAAAATGGAAATCCGTGATGATGAAATAGTGGCCAAAGGAGATAATATCATGAAGGGCTATTATAACAAACCGGAAGAAACCAATGATGTTTTAAAAGATGGATGGTTATATACCGGCGACTTAGGACGAATTGACAAAAACGGGTACCTTTTTATTACCGGACGTAAAAAAGAAATAATTGTACTACAAAACGGGAAAAATATTAATCCGGTAGAGCTGGAAACAAAACTGGAAGGTTATGAATGCGTTACAGAAGCTGCCGTATTCCAAAAAAATGATAAATTACATGCACTCATTGTTCCCGATTATGAGCATTTGACTCATCTTGAAGTGAGTGACCCCGAAAAATATTTCAAAAAAGAAATCATCCCTGACCTTAATCAGCGTCTGACTTCGTACAAGCGGATTATGAAGTTCCTTTTAATTAATGAAGAGCTTCCACGCACTCGATTAGGAAAAATCCAACGATTTAAACTGGAAGATATATTTGAAAAACCTAAAACAAAAGAAAAAGTAGCCCATAAAGAAGAACAGCCCGTATCCGAAGAGTATCAAGTAATAAAAACATATATCGAATCTCAGGTGGATATGACAATATCACCTCAGGATCATTTAGAGTTTGACATTTCGATGGACTCCTTAGAAAGAATAACATTGATTGACTTTATTGAAAGAACTTTTGGTGTTAAAATTGAAGAGGATAAGTTGATTAATTTCCCATCCATTAGTAATATGGTTGATTATGTTAAAGAAAACAAGTTGTTTCATAATTTTGAATTACCCAACTGGTCTGAAATATTAAAAGAAAAAATACATTTTCAATTACCTAAATCATGGCCTACCCAATCATTTATCATTAAAACAGCCAGATTTTTCTTCAAGCTGTATTTTAAATTTAAAACCAAAGGATTAGAAAATATTCCTGAGGGTGCAGCTATTATTACCCCTAATCACCAAAGCTTTTTTGATGGTTTGTTTGTTACAGCCTGTTTAAAACGCAAAACAATAAAGGATACTTATTTCTATGCTAAACGAAAACATGTAAAAAACCGGTTTCTAAAATTTATGGCGCACAGAAATAATGTCATTATTATGGATATGAATATCGATATTAAAGAATCCATCCAGAAAATGGCTGCTGTATTAAAAGAGGGCAAAAAGATTATTATCTTCCCCGAAGGTACAAGAACTACAAATGGTCAAGTAGGAGAGTTTAAAAAAACATTTGCGATTTTAAGTAAAGAATTAGATGTACCCATTGTTCCGGTTGTAATCAAAGGGGCCTACGATGTATTACCTGCCGGATCCAGATTTCCGAAGCCATTTCGTAAGATTGAAGTTGAATATTTAAAGCCTGTTTATCCTTCAGGCCATAACTTTGAATCATTAACCAAGGAAGTAAAAGAGATAATTAATGAATTGGTTTTTTAACCTGTTATTCTATTTAGACAATTATACAAAATAAAAAACCCGAAAAGCCTTTAAAAAAAGCATTTCGGGTTTTTTTCCAATCTTCACGCAGGTCAACTGTGCTTATTTATTTTGTTTTTCACGATACAAACAACAAGCCGGTAACGCATTATACACTTCATCATCGGCTTTAACCTTTTTCGTATCATGTCCGGCCTTAGCAACGGCTTGATGAACATCATCTACTTTCACTTTACTGTTATCAAAGGAAATTTCAAGCATTTGGGTTTCTTTATCCCAATCGGCTTTTGTAACACCTTCAAGTCCGGAAGCTGCTTTTTCAATGCGGTTTTCGCACATTCCGCAATTTCCGTAGACTTTAAACTTTTCTGTTTTTACTTCCTGTGCACTTACACTAAAACTGGTGATCAGGAATAATCCTACAACTAAATTTAAAATTTTTGTTTTCATAACTTTTTGGTTTTTATTGATTATTATTATTCTGCATCTCTATATAAACAACATGCTGGCAGGGAATTATAAACACTATCCTCAGCTTCGATTTTTTCCGTATCATGTCCAACTTTCGCAATGGCCCGGTGAACATTCAATAAATCAAGTCCGGGCTTATACGTTAATTTGAGCATTTTGGATTCTTGTTCCCATGCTGCTTCTTGAACACCTTTAACCGATAGTGCAGCTTTTTCAATCCGGTCCTTACACATTCCGCAAGCACCATTAACAAAAAATTCAGTAGTTTTTACTGTACTTGCAGGTTTATCATAACTCAAACGTTCGTACAAACAACAGTCGGGTAAATTATTATAAACTGAATCTGGTGCTCTCTCTTTTTCTGTATCGTGTCCAACAGCAGCAATGGCTTTGTGTACATTACCCAGTTTTACTTTTTTACTATTGTATGATAAATGAAGGATATGATTCTCAATACTCCACTCTGCCGATGATACTCCATCAACTGACCGAGCTGCTTTTTCAATTCTGTCTTTACACATTTCGCAAGCACCTCCTACTTCGAACATAGCATGTCCCGAAGCATCTGCTGTTGTTTCCATAGCATGAGCTGCATGATCATCATCAGAGGGTGTTCGTTCTTCATTTCCATGACCATGTCCTGCAGGTTTACTGCCATCGGAAGGATTCATCATACTTTTTTTCCCTTCTAACTGAGCCGAAGCATCAATTTTAAACACTCCGTTGGTGGCAATCTCTTCTCCTGCTGATAACCCATCTTCTACCACATAATAATCTCCGGCTAAAGGTCCTAAAACAATTTCCCGGTATAAAAAAGTTGGATTCTCCCTTTCAGGTACTTTTACATAAACCACAGATCTTTTACCTGTCCACAGTACAGATGACTTTGGTATCATCAACTGCCGTATATTAGCAGCCTTTTGAGAATATAGTTTCCCGTTGGCAAACATTTCCGGTTTCAGCTTTTGCTCCGGATTGCTCACTTCCACACGTACTTTGGCTGATCTGGTTTTAGGATGAATAAAGGGATCGATAAACTGTATATTTGCTTTATACGTTTTACCAGGTATTGACTTTACGTTAAACTCCATTTTATCGCCCTCTTTTATCCATGGAAGATCCTCTTCATAAGCATCAAACATAACCCATACCGTGGATAAATCAACAACCCTGAAAAGCGGGTCTCCCAGCTTTACATAATCGCCCAAGGTCACCTGTCTTTTCATTACAGTTCCGGAAATTGGGGATAACACATCAAAATACAATTTGGGTTCACCCTCCTGCTCAATTTGATCTATTTGCTCTTCGGTTAAATCCCAAAGTCTTAGTTTGGCTCTTGCGGCCTGATAAATAGCTGGACGGCTTTCTTTAATAGCCAATGCTTCAATTAATTCACGTTGGGCAGATACTAATTCGGGTGAATAAATAGTAGCCAGGGGTTCTCCCCTGTTTACTTTTTCTCCGGTAAAATTAACATACAGTTTTTCTATCCTTCCGCCAAATCTTGCGGTTAATTCAGCCATATTACGTTCATCGACAGCCACTTTCCCCTGGAGGTAAATTTCTTTTTCAGGATTTCCTTTCATCACTTTTGTGGTCTGAATATCAGCCAGCTTAGCTGCCGATTCGGTGAGCATTACTTCGTCTGGATCAAAATCATCCCCTTCCGAATCCATACTCGATAATGGTACTAAATCCATTCCACAAATCGGACAATCACCCGGTTGGTCTTGTTTAATCTGGGGATGCATAGAGCAGGTCCATGTAGTGGCTTCCTCCTCATGCTCTTGTTCATCATAAATTTCTGTTGTTTCTTTTGTTGGAGTAAGGTCCTCTGAAGCATGAAACAGTAACCATCCCAACAAAATTCCGGTAATAAGTACAACAATTACCAGCTTATAATTCTCCTTTATATTTTTTATGATTAATTTCATAATACTATCGTTTATTTTCCCATTAAATAATATATAAATGCAATGACTGCCTGTTTATCAGCAACTGCTTTTTCCAAAGACAGGTTATACAGAAGAACTTTTCGCTCCATACGCAAAATCTCTTCGAAATTTTTGTTTGCAGTAGCATATTCGGTTTCCAAAATTTTAAGCGATTTTCTGGCCAGTTCCAGTTGATTTTCATTTAGATTTATTCTGCGATCAGCATCCAGATAATCTTTCCAGGTATTCTCAAACAAAGTTTCTA
>Ga0209949_1000447_pt1 | contig 21851 bp, 18 predicted proteins | sample SalPonC_black_MG_FD_185711 | JGI IMG/M metagenome (GOLD analysis project Ga0209949, IMG submission 185711) | Salt pond soil microbial communities from South San Francisco under conditions of wetland restoration - Salt Pond MetaG... | ecosystem: Environmental > Aquatic > Marine > Intertidal zone... | reverse complement strand
GAGGGGACGGGGGTGAGTCAGAAAGATTGGTAGCGTTGAATTTAAAAGAAATCTTAATTTATTTAAGCGCAGTTTCTTTGGAAATCAATTTTCTCACAGCCTCTCCAGAGGAGATGTACCATACCTCCCCTCTAGAGAGGGGAAAAGGTTGAATGAACACGCAAAGCGTGATTCATTAATCCGAGGGGTGTGTCCCGCGCCAATCACTCACCCGGCACCCTATACACCACGGAATTAATATTCATTCCGGCGCCGACGGAGGCAAATACGAGAGTATCTCCATTGTGGATGTGGTGGCCGTCCAGTTTGTTGCGGAGGATGAGATCGAGGAGGGTTGGGACGGTGGCAACGCTGGTATTACCGAGTTTTTGAATGGTCATCGGCATGACTCCCCCTGGCGCTGTTCCATTATCATACAGCTTGAACAGCCGGTCCAGTATCGCGCGGTCCATCTTCTCATTTGCCTGGTGGATCAGTACCTTATCGACCTCATCCAGACCTATGCCCGCTTTGTCCAGGCTCTTTTTTACCAGGTCTGGGACGTTCGAGAGGGCGTATTGATAGAGCTTGCGCCCGTCCATTTTCAGATAGAGCGTATCGTCACTGTCTGGCTTGAATGATCTTTCCATTTCCAGATAGTACGCCTGGGTTTCGGTATCCGTTCGGGCAGCGTGGGCTAGAACTCCTTCCGGCCGATCGTTTTCTTTCGCTTCCAGGATAGTCGCCCCGGCGCCGTCGGCGTAGATCATGCTGTCGCGGTCGTGCGGATCACAGATGCGCGACAGGGTTTCCGCGCCGATCACAAGGGCCGATCTGGCATCTCCGCTGCCGATATAGTAGCTCGCCTGGATCACCCCCTGCACCCAGCCGGGGCAGCCGAATGGCAGATCATACGCCACGCAGTATGGGTTTTTGATTCCCAGGTGATGCTTAACTTTTGAGGCCAGGCTGGGAACCATATCCACCCGTGGATTATCGGCACGCACATCCCCGAAGTTATGTGCCACGATGATATAGTCCAGGGTTTCGCGGTCTAAACCGGACATATCCAGGGCGTCTTCCGCTGCGCGGGCGCCCATATCTGAGGCCAGCACAGAGTCATCCGCAAAGCGGCGCTCCTCTATCCCTGTGATCTCACTAAATTTCAGTATGGTCTCTCTGTTGCTCTTTTCAAATGGCGTTCCGTCCTTTCCCAAGGAACGACCTGTTGATGAACTCGTCGTTGGGTACTACCCGGTCCGGAATATAAGAGCCGGCGCCTGTGATTATCGTTCGGAATGTGCGGTTCACGTTATTCTTTTTTTTTAATCTTACAATGAACACGATATAATTAAAGCATACCTCGATATACACAAAAACTGGCTAAATATCGACCCGAGGATTTGAGTTTAAGCTCTCGGCAATGACGTGCTACTTCGATGGATAATGTTATCAAAAAAAACGAGGCAACCCACACTATGCGCCGGTATTTTGCAGCATGGCGCAGGAACCAAGACCTGACAGCGTCCGCAGGTCCTGTCAGCGTCTGGTTTTAAAGGACAAATTTTAGATAAGAGATGACAGACGAGATAATTGGAATTGTCGAATATTGGCAGAAGCTTAAAAAAAAGATCTCAACAATCCGGACACCTTTTAAAGCCATATTTTAGCACTGAGAAAGAATAGTTTTTCTTATTTTGTACGAATGACAGAAAAGTTTACGTTTTCAAAACACGCTAAAGAGCGGATGAACAGCCGTGGAATTTCTGATACAATGATTGGGAATGCAATCAATAATCCCGATAAGATCATTGTTGACGCAGAATGTAAGCGAATCTATCATAAACTTCTGATTGAAGACCAATCAGAAGTTTTACTTCGTGTATTTGTGAATACATGTAAAAAACCTGCATTGGTTATCACCGCCTATAAAACTTCGAAAATCGATAAATATGAATATTAAATTTGATAAAGAAGCCGATGCCATTTATCTGAAGTTATCGGATGCCGAGGTTGCCGAAAGCGATGAGGATAAACCGGGTGTCATCATTGACTATGATAAGGATGGTAATATCGTTGGGATAGAACTTCTCGATGCATCCCAAAAAACCGGCAATCCGGCAAGTGTGGTTTATGAAGTTGCGTAGGCAAGGCGCCCCCCGATGGGTCAGGACTACGAAAAAGCGCGCAGCAGGAATGAAGACCTAGTAGAGTGCGCAGCCTTTTGGCGCTCCTGCCAGTGTCTGGTTCAGGGCTCAAGGCGCAAGGTTCAAGGCGCAATGCATGAGTGAGCGATTTGGGCAAGGAATGAACTGTTGAAATGTTGAACGGAAGAATTACAAACACCGAATGTCGATCTGATACTCCCTTCAACATTTAACATTTGATATTCTTCTGTTCGATATTCCCCTCTATCCGTTATCTTCCGGCATGATAAACTTACGCTGTACCCAAAAACTACTAAAACGAATGAAGGGGCCGGACCCTCTGCCTGACCCTGAAAGTGAACCCACGTCCGACGGACGGCTTGGCGAATGGTATGCCAATGTGAAATCCCTGCCGTTCCGCGGAAAGTCGGTGGTGATCTTTTTTAATGTGAACACCTACATCACGATCTTTGTGACAGGCAACGGCACACGAAAGATGCTGCCTGAATTTGTTGACAGAACCGGGCCGCCTGCGCAACGGCTTGGCGTTCCGCAACACCTTATTGAACAGGAAACGGACGCGATGCAGGAGATCCGCCTGCTGAAAACCGACAGCCGAAGCATCCTGGGAAGCATGAACGACATCGTCCATCATCTTGACGCACACATTTACTATGACAGAATAGCAGCCGCAGATGAAATTGACTGGGACCGTCAAGAGAGGATTCTGACCGAGAACATCTATGGTGCGATAAATAAGCGCATGTCGGAAGGTGTGACCTATCCAAGAGATCTGGTGAAAAAGTTATTTGAGGGGAGATAAATATCGAACAGGGGAAATGTCGAATACTGAATAACGAACAAGTGAAATGATGAATACTGAATAACGAACGCCGAATGTTGATCGGAGTCTCCTTTCGACATTCAATATTCAATATTCTGCGGTTCGATGTTCCCCTTCATTCGACATTCTGCTGTTCGCTATTTCCCCTCCGATCGACATTCTACATTCGTTATTCTTCGGTTCGAAATTTGCTCCCCTTCAGCATGATGCTGATTTTGTGAATAAAATTCTTACGCGATTCTGCGCTTTGTGCTTCTCCGTATACCAGTGCCGGCGACATCCCGGACCGAATTATTTGCCCCGACAAATAGCGGCCTGCGTCTGTTTTTGGTAATGCCTCTCCAACATGTATCGCAAGCACCGAGAAATCAATGAGACGATCCTCAAGATCATAGGTTTCTCTATTCATTATTTTCACAATTTCATTCGTTAACGCTTTTGTTACATCTGTATGAACCAAAAACTGCACTATACTTACAGAAAAAAGAGACAGGAATGTCAATCAGGGGAAATGTCGAATATAGAATAGCAAACAGCAAACCCCGAATTTCGAACAAGGCTGTAATTCGACATTCAACATTCAATATTCAATATTCGTTATTCTGCGGTTCGATCTTCCCCTCCATTCGACATTCAGTTGTTCGCTATTCCCCCTCCGATCGACATTCAACATTCAATATTCAATATTCTGCGGTTCGATGTTCCCCTTCATTCGTCATTCTTCTGTTCGACATTCGCTCCCTCTCTACTCCAAATCAATCCTCGTCTACCAAGAACGACCTGTTCAGGCTCTCGTCGTTGGGTACTACCCGGGCCGGAATATAAGAGCCGGTGCCTGTGATTATCGTTCGGAATGTGCGGTTCACGATATCCTCTTTGATTAACCTTGCAATGAACACGATGTCCTTAAAGCCTACCCCGGTCTATAAAAAAACCGGCTAACTATCGACCTGTGGCTTTGGATTTAAGCTCTCATAAATGACATGACATAGCTCTACGATCGTTAATCGTCATAAAAAACGAGGCAACCCCCCACTATGCGCCGGTGTTTTGCAGCATGGCGTGCTGACCCGCGGTCATGAGGTCGCGCCAGGTGCGGTTGAGGCGGGAGTCGCGGTCAAGCACTTTCATTCCGCATGCCTGATAGAGCGCAAAGGCGGTAGTCCGGCAGACGCCTGCCAGCTCAACAGCTGCCTGCTGCACTGATGATGCCTCATCTTCCGAAACAGGCTCTCCGATTTTGCACGATTCCCAAAGGCTTTGAACGGTTTCATGGAGGCGGGTGCGATGAGCCAGAACAGACGCCGATAAATGAGCATGATCCGGGCCGGCTTCATCGATAAACGCCCGGGTAATGCCCAGCAGGCTGGCGGCGAGTGTTGCGCAGGCAAACGGCATAAACGGAAAACGGTAGAGCGCCTTTCCAGCGTACTCCGGCTGAGCCACCATTTTAAAACTTCTGCGCTTTGGTATCTGCTGTTCCACCACCTCGAAATCGTGACTGGCCGTGGCGGTCAGGCCATAGCTGTTCCAGGTGCCAAGACGTTTCACTTCCCCGGGGTAAAACGCCAGGGCAATTACGTCGGGATTGTCCGCGTCTGACCCGGCAACCCAGCAGCTGGCGGTAAACAGCGTGGCATACGGGGACCCGCTGGCGTATTTCCACAGGCCGCTTGCCAGAAAGGAGCCGTCGACCGTGCGTTGCGCCCTGCCCGCAGGATACCCCGATCCGGTGATAAACGCCTTCGGGTCGGCAAAAACCTCCCGCGCAAACCCGGGATCCATGTAGGCTCCAAAAATACCTGCCCCGGCACCCAGCGTCAGGTTCCAGCCAAAGCTGCCGTTCAGGAAAGAGGCCTCCTCAAAAATTCCGATCAGCGAGGGCACCGGCAGCTCCGCTCCGCCCAGCTCTTTGGGCACGGCCAGGTGGTACAGTTTTTTACTGCGGGCCAGCTCCAGCAGATCCGGAGTGAGCGTCCCTCGCTCCTCGGATGGTTTTTCCGCTGTTTGAAGCAGTTGTTTTTCAGAATCGGAAAATTGAACCAGTGTTTCAGGCATATCAGACATTATGGATGGTAGGATCTACGGAATGATGAATGAATTTTCGCTGCAAAGAAGAAGGTATGAGAGAACCTTTTCGATAGCAAGGATGAGGTAAATGTGTAAAGGGAATTTGAGTTTTTGGGTGGTGAGTTGGGACCAATGATATGTGTTAGTTCATTTTTTGGTGTTCTGCGTTCGTTATTCCAAATCAATCCTCGTCTCCCAGCCATCGTAGGTAACGCCCATTTTTTCTGCCAAAATCTGCATATCCACCCAAAGGCGATTTAGTTTTTCTTCCGTCGCACAAAATATGCGTTCTGCAATGCATAGGAACTGGCCGTTGAATGATTTTTCGCAGGTCAAAATGGTGTAGTCGCTCTCTTTCAGATGAGCGGCCAGTTCGTAGATATTCTGTTCGCTGTCCGAGTAGAACCAAAACGTGACCGGGCGCGGTTTTTCCGGATCACAATCCATGTGGTTGATAAATCCGAATATTTCGGCGTTCATTTTTTTGATGATTGGCTTCATTTGATGATCTCCCTTTCGTTGTTCTTTTTCTTTTATGATCAGCATTCTTCAGAAACCTTACAGTTTTTACAGGAAATTTTAAAAACTGCCTAAAATGATGCCTTTCTTTTGCTGTCCGAAATGCTATTTTAAGAACTCACTCATCTGCCGATCGTAATCATCATAAATCATAACTACTGACGTTTGAATACCCAGATTCTTACGGCAATTCTTTCAAAAGACAGCAAGGACTCTACCTATAAGTATGCCCTGTTGAGAGCAATGGTACAGTGTGTGATGGATCAAAATCCGCATAAAGAAAAAGCTGAAAACGGCTGGGTTTCATACCCGTTCGGTCTTTTAATTTACTACTGGGTGCTATACTATTACCCTATTTTTGCATCGGACATATTTATTCCTCAAAAGAATGGCGAAACTCCAGAATTACTGAGAGGAAAGACCATAGCATTCCGGAGGGAGTTCAACAAAGTGATCCATTTTTACAGAGACCGGGGCGGATTCCCGCAGTTTCGGTTTGATCTGATTCACGGCGATGTTCCACCTTCCATAGAAAGAGATCTTATCGTGCTGCTCAGGAAGATCCAGAGAACGATAAAGAATATGCCAATGAAACACCTGGGATTTTACGAGTTCGGTGAACATTATAGTCTAGTTAATTACAATACGGAGACAATCAGGACTCCCTCCTATTACGGCCTTATCAAAGAATCGGGACGATACTTCATTTTACCGGAACTGTATGAGTTGATGGATGAAATCGGAGCATTAATTATTGGCCAGGATTCCATTATTGATGGATGGGCAGAGTTTACGGCACAGGCCGCTAAACGGGCCGATGGCGTGGAGCCGGTTTCCAAAGAGAAAGTCTTAACTGTGTTGACCAAGGCCGTTCATGTGCCGCGCGACATGGTCCAGGTGAAAAGAGTGTTAAAGAGCAGTAACAGCGGAGACATTAACTGCATCTGGACGGGCGCTCGGCTTTCTGAACGCTATCATATTGACCACGCAATGCCATTCAGCCTCTGGCAGAATAATAACTTGTGGAACCTGGTACCTGTGAAAGTGAGTATCAACCTGAAGAAAAGTGATAAAATACCAACCTCAGATTTGATTGGACGCAGCTCTGACAGAATTAAAGATGTCTGGAAGCTGTATGCGAACCGATTTGGCCGACAGTTTGAGCAGGAGATTTTTGAGGGACTCGGCACCGGCCTCGAAAACGATATGAATGATGCCATTCACGCACTTAAATCCAAAAGCGATTACCTCATTGAAAAGCGTGGATTCCAGAAATTTGATCTATGAGAGCATGAAAGAGTCCGTTTTTAGCAACATTCCGAAAAGTGAATGGCTCTACCAAAGCAATCACTTTTTCATCGTACCGGACAAGTACCCGGTGAGTGATGGTCACCTGCTGATTATTTCGATAGAACACCGGCCGAATTTTTTTGAGCTATCTGATGAAGAACAACAGGAATTACCAAGACTAATCACAAAAGCGAAAAGCATTATTGAAGGTTATCACACTCCAACTGGCTATAATATTGGCATGAACTGTGGCACCTCTGCGGGACAGACTGTCTTTCACTTTCACTGCCATGTGATTCCGAGGTATGATGGGGATGTTGAAAATCCAAGAGGTGGTATTAGAAGTGTGATTCCAGGGATGGGAGATTATTAATATTCATATCTAATGTAACAGAATTATAGAAGATTTACTTCGAGATGGATTATACGATGAGTTACTTTCCAAAGAGAAAAAAGAACTCCTGAAAAGTAATGCATTTGAGAAGAAATTAGAGGCGGTTGATCCAGCAGAGTTTTCCACCTATGCTGCAATTTATCTTGAACGATTTCTTAGAATCACTCTTGATAACTTCAAAGATAGAGAACGAATTGAAAGAGGGTTAGAACTGTGCAATTCTTTTATAAAACAGCTTGGTAAAATTAATAAGAATTTTGATGAAAGTGATTTTGCAACAGAAGAGATACTTCTTTCAGTTCTAAGAAAATCCAAGCAAAAGAATTTAAACCATCCAGGAATTCCACTTTCACAATCAGCTCTATTAGTCAATGCACGTGATGAATTTAGAATTGGCGCTGAATTGAAGAAAGAAACCCAAAGCGCTGACCGTATTGATTTCATATGCTCTTTTATCAAATGGTCAGGTCTACGATTAATAAAAGAAGAGCTTAAAGAATGTGTCAATAATGGAGTTGAAGTTAGAGTTATCACGACGGTTTATATGGGGGCAAGTGATAAAAGAGCAATTGACGAACTGCAGAAGATGGGTGCTAAAGTAAAAGTCTCATATGATACTCGAAGAACACGCTTACACGCTAAAGCATGGTTATTCCATAGAAATACTGGTTATAGTACAGCCTATGTGGGGTCATCCAATTTGTCAGCAAGTGCACAGACCGAGGGGTTAGAGTGGAATGTTCGAATCTCAAATATTGAATCTCCACATCTTATCCAGAAATTGAAGCATCTTTTGAAAGTTATTGGAATAGTGAGGATTTTAGAATATATGATGGTACTGAAGAGGAAGGGAAGGTTTTAAGTGAAGCCCTTAATCAAGAGTCAACTATTGATTTCAATCAGACTTTTTTTGATATAAGACCCTATTCCTTTCAAAAAGAAATTTTAGAAAAACTGAAGTTAGAGAGAGATGTTAAGGGGAGAAGCAAGAATTTAGTTGTTGCAGCTACAGGAACAGGTAAGACTGTTATTTCTGCATTTGATTACAAAGAGTTTGCAAAAGAAAAGACTGGGAGCCCCAAATTACTTTTTGTTGCACACCGCAAAGAAATATTAACACAAAGTCTTCAAACCTTTCGCCAAGTTTTAAAGAATTCAAACTTTGGAGAGCTAATGGTAGACGGTTTCCAGCCGAATGAATGGAATCATGTTTTTGCATCCATACAATCCCTTCACTCTAAAAAGTTCGGCTTCAAACCTGATCATTTTGATGTCGTAATTATTGATGAATTTCATCATGCAGAAGCAAAAACCTATCAGAAACTTATCGACTATTTAAAGCCGACATATTTGTTGGGTTTAACAGCTACACCAGAAAGAACAGATGGCGTAAATGTCATTGACTTTTTTGATGGTAGAGCTGCTGCTGAACTTAGAGTTTGGGATGCTATAGAAAAAGGTCTGTTATCACCATTTCAATATTTTGGAGTTCATGACAATACAGACTTATCCAATATCAATTGGACAAGAGGCCGCTACGATCAAAGTGAATTAGAAAGTTTATATACTAAAAATAATGATCGAATTGTATTTATTGAGAAAGAGCTTAAAGATAAGGTAAATGATCCGTCAAAAATGAAAGCTTTAGGATTTTGCGTTGGTGTTCAACACGCAGATTATATGGCAAAAAAGTTTAATCAAATGGGGATCCCAAGTATCTCGCTTTCAGGAAAATCAGATACCCAAAAAAGGTCCTCCGCAATTTCTAAACTTAGAAATGGTGAAATAAATGCAATTTTCACTGTCGATTTATTTAATGAGGGTGTTGATATACCAGATGCAGATACCATACTTTTTCTTAGACCGACTGAAAGCGCTACACTATTTACTCAACAGTTAGGTCGAGGATTGCGCTTAGCCGATGATAAGGAATGTTTGACTGTTTTAGACTTTATTGGTTACTCAAATAAAAAGTTCAGCTTTGCTAATAAGTTTCGTGCACTTACAAATGTACATGGCAGAAAATTACAAAGGCATGTTGAAGACCAATTTCCGGTTTTGCCAAGTGGTTGCGCAATCGAATTGGATAAAGTATCTCAATCTATCGTACTCAATAACATTAAAGAGTCAGTTGCTGCATCGCGACCAAAAATTGTATCATATTACAATAGTGTAGAAAGACCCAAATCTTTAATCGAGTTTCTATCCAAAACAGAACTAACCCTTGAAGATTTATATAGAAATGATTTCTACTTCACTCAGTTAAAACGAGATTCCGGATTGATCGAGTTCAAGCAAACAGATGAAGAGAAACAGTTTGGGCGTTCAATAATGCGAAGTATCCCTCTTGATAGTATTGAAAGATTGAAGTGGTCAGAAAGTTTCTTTTTAAGTTCGAGTGTCCCAAAAAGTAGTGCTTTAAACGTCAAAGAGACTACATTTCTACAAATGTGGACGGCAAATTTTGGAGAGAACGATGAAATAACTGAATTAGATAAACTCTTAAATCGATTTTGGAAGTATCCTGAAATTGTGAGTGAGTACCGTGATTTCGTTCGATATTTACTGGATGAGATTTCTCATTTTACTAAAGCTTGGGAAAATGACTTTGATATTCCTTTAGAACTTCACTCGCGCTACAGTAGAGACGAAATTTTAGCCTCTTTTAGTGACATCAGGAATGGAAAATTATATCAACCAAGAGAAGGTGTCTATTACAGTAAGGAAACTAAATGTAATTTACTTTTTGTGACATTAAACAAGAGTGAGAAGGATTATTCACCATCCACGATGTACCGAGATTACGCAATTTCCGAAAGCCTTTTTCACTGGCAAACTCAAAGCAATACTAAACCTTCAACGAAAAAAGGAAAACGACATATTCAGCACAAAGAGAAAGAAATCACACCCCTTCTATTTATAAGAAATCATAAGAAAGATGAACGTCGCCAAACAGAACCTTACTTTTTTGTAGGTCCAGTTGAACTTCAAAAATGGGAAGGTTCACAACCTATGAATATAGTTTGGAAGGTACAGGAATCACTTCCAGCTGACATTTATAGAGCAACATCAATTAGTAATAATTGAAAGTATTGATAATGATTAAACAAATTGGTTGTACATATCTATCACCGAATAAAACAATTGAAGAAATTATTATAACTCGAAATGAGAATAGGAAAACTGTGTATGTCTACAACTTCAAAGGGATATCTTTTAGACTTTTTCTTTCTATTGATAACTTAAACAGGTTCTTCAAAAACGGTGATGAGGCAGAAAAGCATTTTTTAACCGAAGAAAAGTTGGATGAATATTTGGTGAAATTCATTCCTTAATCAACCCCAACCGTAAAGCACCCTTTCACCCTCCGGTTCTTCCATTCCCCACCTATTCCTCCAGCTCAAATCTCTGGTTTTTCTTTTCGATGGCCGGCACGCCGACTGTCATCCAGACCGGTGCGGGGGCGTCCATCAGGTAGTTGCTGAAAAACTGCTGCATCCGGCGCTGGAGATCTTTCCGGTTTACGCGCCTGCGCAGGGTCTGCGCCTTTATTTTGAGAAGCTAAAACAATTCCGTTATTTCTAAAATGCATAAAGAAATCCCTCAATTAACGAATTACTAACCGGCCTACCCAAGCTCTTTACTTCAAAGGATGTGGGATTGGTGAATCACAGTAATTCCAAACTAACTTAAGCGCTGCATCTTATATGAGTCAGTCAACAACCAGCCCGGATCAGGCAAATCCAATCACACTTACCGGCAGTGAGATCAAAACCCTAAACCATTCGTTTACAGATGCCGGCGTTAAGTATCTCGCTATGTTTACCCGGGTTTATCATAGAAGATTATGATCTATTGCTGCAATGTTATGAATATCATAAGCCTACAACCATTTTAGATATTTTTTCATAACACGGAGTAAAATGCTTCGAAATTTGTCTCTCAGCGGCGTTAGACATAAAAATAGCGTGCTCAACGTACAGCTGTACGTTTCCGCTGCTATTTTTCCTCCGCCTTGCTGAAAAACAAATTTCTACGTGAGAAATCCGGGTAAGGCCATTGGGCCGAAGTTCTGTATAAGGTGTAAGTTGGGAAAGGGAGATGGAGTGAGGGAGAGTGAAAAGGCAAAAGTGAAAAGTGAAAAATCTACATCACATTACTCACATTCACTCAACTCAAAATCAAACACTCATCACTGTAACTAATAACAAATATCCCAATTCACTATTTCTCTAAATTACGGATTCTCTGCAAATGCCGGGCATGGGACGAACTGGGCATCTGGGACGGGCTACGGCGCATCTACGTGATTCAGTCCACAGACAAATGCCGTGCCGGAGGTTACCAGCTTGATGATGAGTTCAGCCAGGAAGAATGGGACCAAATGGCGAAAGAGTCTGCCGCCTTTGGTGAAACGTCAACATTCTGCCGAGATTGTGTGTTTGACAGAGATGAGATTGTGGGAATGGGAATGGGTTAGCGGTTATTGGTTATTGGGATCAGAGATCGCATATCGCAAATCAGAAATCGTATATCAAAAAAAGTTGTGGCAAAAGATGATATGCGACTGGAGATATTCGATCGCAGATACCTGTCCGACTCCCGGCGGATACGAAGTGTGGATACAAGATCAAAGATCGCATATCGCATATCAGAAATCGCAAATCAAATAGAGTTGTACCAAAAACTGATATGCATACACCGATCCCAACGTCGCAGCTCTTCACTATAGACCTCTCCACTTCCAATCTGCGAAACCTCACCTACTCCTCCAGTTCAAATCCCTGGGTTTTTCCTTTTTCTATGGCCGGCACGCCGACTGTCATCCAGACCGGTGCGGAGGTGTCCATCAGGTAGTGATCGAAAAACTGCTGCATCCGGCGCTGGAGATCTTTCCGGTTTACGCGCCTGCGCAGGTTGTGCGCCTCGTCATTGTAGGTGAGCATCCATACCGGCTGGTTCAGCCTCTTGAGAGCCGTGAAGAACTCAATCCCCTGGTACCATGGCACGGCGCCGTCTGCATCGTTGTGCATCATCAGCAGCGGCGTATCCACCCGGTCGGCAAAGAAGAGCGGTGAGTTTTCGATGTAGTAGAGCGGCCTTTCCCACAGCGTGCCGCCGATCCGGCTCTGGGTCTCCTCATACTGGAACTGACGGCTGCGTCCGCTTCCCCACCGGATGCCGCCGTAGGCGCTGGTCATATTCACCACGGGCGCCCCGGCCATCGCGGCCTTAAACATGTTGGTGCGGGTAATGATATGAGCAATCTGGTACCCACCCCAGCTCTGTCCCTGGAGGCCGATATTCGCCTTATCCACAAATCCGCGGTCAGTCAGGTTGAGCGTCATTCCAATCACGGCATCTTCCGCGCTGCGTCCCGGGTTGCCAATTTTGTAGGCGATGTCGGGCATGGCCACAATATATCCTCGGCTTGTATAAAAGGCGGGCGTGATCGTGGAGGCGGACGGAGCCGGCGCCCGGTAGTTGTGCAGCCGAGAGGAGGTCCGCTCGTAGAAGTAGACGATCATCGGGTAGGTCTGGTCAGGGTCGAAATTTTCGGGCGTGTAGAGCAGCCCGTCAAGCGGTTCACCATCCAGGCTGGTGAACTCAAACAGCTCCACATCACCCCAGAGGTAGTTCTCCTGCTGCGGGTTTGCTTCCGTCACCTGCTCGAAATCTCTGAACCGGCTGCTGGTTACATAAATATTCGGGTACTCTTGAAAGGTGCTCAAGCGAAGCATCCAGCGGTCGTCCTCCCGCGCTTTGCGGGGGGTATAGAGCCTGTAATCTCCCCGCCAGAGTTCCCGGGGCGTGCTGCCTGGCTCAAAATCTGTTTTCAGCACCGCCGAAGATTTGTCGGTTTCATGCACGGCGCTCAGCCAAACCTCATCGGAGGCAACCCAGCGGCTCTCGGGGTCTTCAGAAAACGAGCGGAAGGTGATCTCATTCTCCCTGCCCTGGCCGTCGGTCAGGCGATAGGGTGCTTCTTCACCGGCCGGATCAAACACCCACAGGTCGTACCGGTCGCGGATGATAACCTGGGCGTCATTCTCGGTCCACCCTTCCACGCCGTAGGGACGGGGATCCGCAGGCCTGTCATTCAGTTCATCAAAAAATGAAATATCCAGCCCGTCGGTCAGACTGGCAGTCTCCTGGGTTTCCAGGTTCATGGTATACCAGTTACGATCAATGTAATCGTACCAGGCTGCGTAGGTGCCGCCGGGTGAGAGATCGAGAGAGACTTTCGCTTTTTCGGCAAACTGCTGACGCTCGCCGGTTCTCACATCTACCAAAAAGAGATCCCTGTAGGCCGGACCCGATTCCCACTGTGTGAGATAGAGGTAGGGCTGGGTGTGCTCGCCAATGGCGTAGTCGGCATCTCCCCTGTCGGGCACGGACACCGATCGCATCTCCTCATCCCCGAGTTGAACAAAGGACTCCTCGTCAAATTGATAGACACTTCTGTAGGTTCGCCGCCGATCCTCTTCAAGCTCATCCAGCTGCTGGGGCTGCAGGCGGTCATCCTGCCAGTTCCAGATATCAACCGAGGCGATATCAATTTCCTCAATCGTAGTATCGCGGCGCATCGGTTCGGGTGTGATGCCAAAATAGAGCCGGGTGCCGTCGTGCGAGAAATCGGGCGAGGCATATTCGTTGACCATCCATCCCTTAGCAAGCCATTCAGACGTTTCATTGACAAGCACTTCGGCTTCCTCCATCCCCTCTTCCCAGACGTAGAGAGTGTAGAATTCAGGTTCGTCATCCTCATCACCGTTTTCTTCTTTCTCCTCGTCAGTTTCGCCATCCTCATGCTCGTTCTCTTCCTCATCGTCATCGGCCGGCCGGGCCAAAAAGGCGATGCGTGATGCCGTGGAATCCATCACCACAGAGCTGTAGGAGTCCAGCCCGCTGCTGATCGTGGTCACCTCCCCGGTCTCTGTCTCAAGAATGTGGACGCCGGGCGCCTGAACTGAATCTTTGTCGGCCGTCACGTAAACCAGGCGCTCACCATGTTTGGAAAAGGAGTACTCTTCCGCGTGTAGAATCGCTGTCTCTTCGCCGGTTTCAAGGTTGCGGAGGATCAGCTCGTTTTCAGGTTTTTCTGGCTCGGCTGCCGTGGTATCAGAAGCGGCGGCGGATCCCTCCTCTTCGGTTGTTTCAGTTTCTGGTTCTGGTTCAGATTCGCTGTCGGAATCGTCTGTCTCTTCGTTCTGATCCCTGTCATACAGATACGCCAGCCATGTCCCTGATCGCTCCGGAAGCTTAAAAGACCCGACCTCCGGGAAGGTTTCCATCACGTCGTCATAGATAGAGTAGATCGCCAGGGTGTCATCAAATATCTCACCCGGTTTTTTATCGTTAATCAGCGCCTGACGCACGCTGTCGTAGGGCGCCGCAATAAAATGGACGAGCGTCTGGCCATCGTAGCTCACCTCAAAACGTTCGCCGCGCGCAAGGGACACCTCCCTGTTATTACGCAGGTTCTGCACCCTGATCTCGCCATCTCCCTCCTGCGGATTGAGGCCGTAGATCAGGTATCGTCCGTCGGGCGTGAGGGTCTGACCAGAAATAGACCGCCACTGGTCAAAATCTTCATAGGTGAGGGGAACCTTATCCTGGGCCTGGGCGGTGCCAACATGTACAAGCGAGAGGAGAAGAAGCAGAGAAAGCGGGAGCGGGAGAATGAGTGAGATCAATCGGTTCATAGCAAATAGTCTGGGTTTGAATGCGGGTTCTTGGAGGTTCGGGATGCAGCCGGGCGTTTTAAAAACCGACCGGGCGATTTTGGGTACGTTTATTATAGTAAATACTTGGGTGTTTTACGAATAGGGTGTGGGACCCTCCCCCGTCACCTTCCGTCGAAAGCCGGACAGGCTACTAACTCACCCTGGCGGGACTCGTCAGAGAGGGGAGCTTCGAAATTAACTTTTCAGCCTTTAAAAGAGCACCGGAGGTGCGGCATATCAATAGCCCAGGGTGTGAGCCCTGGGAACAGAGGCGACGCCACAAAAAATCCCGAGGCAATTGGTTTAATCAACGAAAGGTCATTTATCGAGGGATGTAGCAGCCCGTTTCCGAAAAAATCTCGTTCTGATGAATTTTACAACGGGGTTGACCGATTAAAACGACCGCGATGGGAGATTTTCAACCATCCGAATTCTGTGCGTGTGGACTCCGTTTCATAATCAACATTATGCAACACACCCCTCGGTGTGAAAACCTGTGTGCCACCGTTTTCTCATCCTTTTCCCCTCTCTAGAGGCTGTGAGAAAATAAAGAACCAAATTTTCTTAAAAAAAAGGTGAAATTTACTGGTTTTAAATCGATTAAGTATATGTTTTTCATTATCTTAAACGGTGTTATTTGACCTTAAAACATACATTGTCTATGCCAACGATTATTCCTACAGACCGCAACCAGATGACCTTCATGACCAGTTTGGATGACATGGTCACCCCCGACCACCCCGTTCGGCTGATTGATGCACTCATCGACAAGATTATTGCCCGGGATACCGAGCATTTCGACCATCTGGCCCCGCAGTCGTCGGTCGGCCGCCGCGGATATTCGGCAGCGGCGCTGATTAAACTCTACATGTATGGGTATATTCACGGCATTAGTAGTTCGCGAAAGCTTGAGGCGGAAGCAACCCGTAATATCGAAGTGATCTGGCTGCTCAGCGGGCTGCAGCCCTCGTATAAAGTCATTGCGGACTACCGCCGGGATTACCCCGACCAGATCCAGAGGGTCAACGAGCAGATTGTCCGGTTCCTGGCCGACAGCGGCTGGATCAGCGGGGAGCGCATTGCCATTGACGGGACCAAACTTAAAGCCTACACCGGGTGGGATATGATCGACGGGGACCGTCTTGACGCCCAGCTGGCCAAATCCCACAGGCAGCTTGAGCAGTGGATGAAGCAGCTGGCCCTCAATGATTGTCAAGATGAGGTCGATGAACTTGATGGTGATGATCCCGATGGTGGGCCCCCCTCGGAGATTCTCCAGCAGATTGACAAACTCCATGAGAAGATCCGCCGTCTGGAAGGCCTGAAGGAAGAGCTTGACCGCCAGGGCACCACCCAAATCAGCCCCGCCGACTCCGAGGCGCGGCTGATGAAGTCCGCCCGTGGGGGCAAATACCCCGCCTATAACCTGCAGACGGCCGTTGACAGCGCCCATAAGATGATTGTCGTGGGAGCGGCCACGCAGGAGGCAACCGATTTTGAGCTGCTCGAGCCGATGGTATGGGCGGCGACCGGGCGTCTGGGCCGGGAGCCGGCCGAGGTGCTGGCCGATACCGGCTATGCCGATTTGGGAGATATCCAACGGATTCAAAATCAGGGGACGATTCGATGCTACGTACCGGAGAATGATGCGCCAAAAACCAACCGTCCGATTACCTTTGACTACAAGCCTGAGACGGACACGTTTGAATGCTCGCAGGGCCGGCCGCTGGAACCGGTCGCCAAGGGAAGATATAACAAAACGAAAGATGTCTATATGGATCACTACCGGGGAACCGACTGCACCGAGTGCCCGGTCGCCGGCGAGTGTACCAAGGCAGCAGACGGCGTGCGCACGCTGACGGTATTTCACGGGGCCGAATGGCGCGAACAATACAGGCAGCAGCTGACCAGCCGGTACGGGCGCGAGCGGATAGCCGAGCGTAAAGCCCTGGTGGAGCACCCCTTTGGCACGCTTCGCTACTGGATGGGGCAACTACCGTTAAAACTAAGGGGTCTGAAGAAAGTACAGACCGAAATACACCTGTATACGGCCGGATACAACGTCAAACGATGGAGTGGATTAGCGACCTTTAAAGAGCTACTGGACCAAGTGACCCGATGGACGCCGGGTAAAATGCCCCAGGCGGCCTAAGACATACAAGGCCCATTTATTTTACAACGAAAAATCACCCAAAATGGAAAAACCAGTGGAATCTGAATTTTCTCACAGCCTCTTGAGAGGGGAAGGCGTACACAAAACGGCGAAGCCGGGTGAGTTTAGCGAGGGGTGTGTATCAAGGCGTTGATCGTGAATCGTAGCCATTTCAGATTCCTTTTCCGCGCAAACACACCCCTGAACCCCAAAACTTACGTTTCGCGTTGTTTTGGGGTTCTGTCCCCTCTCGAGATGGGATTTAGATAGCCTTAACACACTCAAGCCTGTAATCTGTCATCGGTAGCAACTAATCTTGCCCAAAAACGGGGCAACGCCATTTTGTATGGTACAGAAAATAGACTTCTCTTTGGAGATGGGGAGATAAAAGAAACTGCAACGCCGGATGAGTGTATCAAGGTCTGCCTGCCGAAGCCTCGGCGTAAGTATTTGTCCGGCTTCTGTTCATTTCAACACACCTTTCGGTTTGAAAATCTGCGCTCAGCAGTTTTTAATTCCATTTATCCTCTCATAGAGGGGATTTCTCTCAAAGGATAAAACCGTCATCTATAGTAGCCTCATTGCTTACTTTTAAATGCATCTCAATCCAAATTATGCGTGTCATGAGCCTCCAAAACCGATAATTTCTATTATTGGCTGAGAATATTCATGGAAATGAAATTTTTGATTGCTACTTTTGTTAAATAAACTCACTATTATAAGAAGATTGGCTGTGTAAATATTGCACGAGCCTAAACTTAACTTATCGTCATCCCCAAATTGTCTGTTATTCGAATAATCTCATCCTTTCTTCTGCTGGTCGCGTTTACAGGATTGTACCTGGCGTTTACCGGAATAAACAGTGTTCCGGCAGAGCTTGAGCCGGATTCTGATACTGAACCTGTTGGTTGGGTGATGGACGATTCCCTTGCCACCTTCCTTGATACATTTGAAAAAGAGTTCACGGATGGCCTTTATGCAAAAAGCATTCCCGGAGCGGCGGTTGCGATCGTTAAGGACGGACGCATTGTCTACCAAAAAGGGTTTGGCGTGAAGGAGGCGGGCTCGGCTGACGTAGTTGATGAACATACCGTGTTCAGGCTGGGAAGCGTATCGAAAGGATTTGCATCGGTTCTGACAGGGATATATGTAGACGAGGGCATTGTAAGCTGGGACAGCCCGGTGTCTGACTATGTTGAAGGGTTCAGGCTGAACGATCCGGATCAGACAAGCAGAGTTCAGGTAAAACACCTTCTCTCACATACCTCCGGACTGCCGCGTCATGCGTATACCAACCTGGTAGAGGACGGGCTTTCCCTCGATCGCATCATCCCGCGCCTGGAGCGCGTCCCGCTTATTGCGAGGGAAGGGCAGCAGCTCTCCTACCAGAATGCAGCTTATTCAGCGATTGAAAAAGTACTTGAAGCTCAAACCGATACCGAATTCAATATGCTTCTTGAAGAAAAGCTTTTCAATCCGCTTGGAATGGACAATTCCTCCTCCAGCTATGATGAGATCCGGTCTTCCGGAAACAGGGCGCTGCCTCACGTCTACTACTCGCAGTCACGCGGACGTGTTCCAATCTCAATTTCCAAAAAGTATTATAACGCGGTCTCCTCGGGCGGAATCAACGCATCTGCCTCAGATATGGGAAAATGGCTTCTTCTATTAACGGGGCATAACCCCGATGTGATATCACGGGAGAGGCTCAATGATATTTATGATCCGGTCATAACCTTAAACAATCGCCGGTATAGCAGGCACTGGACAGGCGTAAACAAATCCTTCTATGGCATGGGATGGCGGGTGCTTGATAATAACGGGCAGAAGATCGTGTATCACGGAGGGTACGTAAACGGGTATCGCAGTGAAATCGCTTTTGCCCCGGAAGATGGTTTGGGAATCTGTATTCTCATCAATACCAGCTCCAGCTACCCGCTTACAGTCATTCCGGATGTATTCAATTATTTCAGGCCTGACTCCTTATACGCGACTTCTGATCAGAACAGGTAAAGAGTGTTTGTCCAATCTGCAGATGAGACTCGTGAATATCTGTTTATCGGCTGAAAAGACTGTTGAGGATTGTATCTCTATGCCGGCCATCAAGAGGAATTCGAAACGTAACCTGAACATACGTTGAATTATCTTGCGGGCCATATTGATCTGACGAGTGGTAATTTAAATGTGTAACCGCCAGCGAAACGTAATAAAAGTCTGCCTCAGCCCCGAAACCATTTTGAGGACGTACCCAATCATCCGCACCGCCCAAAACGCCATACCTCAGGAAAAGAGTCTCCAGAAGCTGAAACTCAAGACCCACACTGCCTGAAATCTGGTCTCCCAGGGAAATGACCTCGTTTTGGGAACCTGCAAACCGTTCAAAACTATTCCAGGTTGTGAAAAGAGCCTCAAACCCACCGGGTCGTGATAGTTCTGTTCCATTTTCTTCAAGTTCCTGTCTCGGGAGGTATTTATTGAAACCGGAATAAATACCAGCTCCAAATATGGGCTTATTGTAAATCAGCCGATTGCTTACGGCTTCAAATCCCAGTCCCAGGCTGATTTGTCCGGGTAGATTAGCATCGCTCATTCCGTTTGCTTCATAATCGAATCCGGGCCCTATATTGTTCAGGGATAATCCCAGCCGGGGTTTGAATGTGAAGTCGTCATTTCTGATCTGATCCTGGTAAAAAAGACCCAGATCGATTCCCCATGCGGTTGCATTACCGCCAAATTCCTGGTTGTTAAATACAATTACAGGCGATGAGTATGAGCTGTGCAGGAAACCCGCGCCAAGCGAAAAATTCTCACTCAGTTTGTAGCCCGCCTGAAACCGAAGCAGCCTGTTGCTGTAATCTTCGCTATTTGCGTTAAATTCATTCGGCACAGAAAACGATGTATAGTCAGCCATCGCTGTATAGGTGAATTTTCCGCTGGAATAGCTCACCGCCGGGCTGTACAAGTCTGCGCCATCCTGAGGCAGATCAAACGGAGTTGTGGAAAACAGAAATGTTGATACTTGTAAAACACCTTTCTCCGAAGGTATAGCCGGGTTCATGTGATAAGCGGATCCATTGCTGAGAACGGCCGTTGATTGGCCCAGTGCCGCAACACGTGCTTCAAAGACAGTATGGTGCCACGGGATGGGAGAAGTGTAGCTTTGTGATAAAGCGTCATCACAGATAAGTATGAGGAGTACCAGGGCCGTGAAGGCCCGCAGGGTGAACTTAAATTGATGAGTCATAATTGGGGCGGTTTAGAGTCTTTTGTTTAAAGAGACGTTGACAAAAAAGCACAGATGATGATTTTATTCATCATATCACCGAAGAAAATTTAAAGAGAAACGCTGTGTGGCAGTCATTGAATATTAAGGCTGTTTCTCAGCTTGTCTCTTTGCATCTGCAGTTCAACCGGAAAAGCTTTAATAGTTTACATTAATCGATCATAAATATCTATTTTTGTACTTCATTGTAAACCGACCACATTTTTAATACTGTTTGAAATGTATAAAGCACTGGTCTTTATTCTTTTTTTATTTCCTGCCACTCTTTCTGCCCAAATCAATAAAAGCGACACGCTTAGAACAAAAGCCAGCCTCTCACTCACCGGGTTTTATCAGGATGGAAATGTTGAAACCAAGATTTTCAGGGCACAGTCAGAATTCAGTTTTCACCCCTGGGGTAAATCAGTTTTCAAAACCAATAACTCCTACGTCTACCAGGAGTTTGGAAAGCAAAAAGCCGATGAAGATGTACTGAGCCTGAACTTTCTGTACCTGAATCCTGAGAAGAAAATTCATCCCTTCCTTCTGGGATTTGCCAGCACCAATTTCCGGCGGCGGATTGATTTGCGATTTTTGACTGGAGGAGGGGTTACGTTTCAAATACTGGAAAGAGATAAACAATGGCTGAAAGTATCGGTTTCCGGTGAGTACGAGCAGACTGATTTTGCAAGCAGCAACTTTAACCGTGATGAATATGACAGCAATCGTGAGATCAACACATTACGCGGTACCGTCTGGATCAGCGGCAGGTACAACCTGTTTGATGATAAAATGATTCTGAGCCACGAGAGCTACTACCAGCCCTCACTTGAGGAGTCAAACAACTACCGCTGGCGGGCTGACCTGGGACTTGAGCTGCCGATATGGGAGTTTCTGAACTTTAAGATTAACTTCCTTCAGACGTTTGAAAGCGTTGTGATTGAAAATCAAAATCAGCAGGACCGCTTTCTGACCTTTGGTTTTACGGTGAAGAGTTTTTGATTGATCCAGTGTGCAGCCGTGCCGCTATTTGGATTATTACTAACTCAATCAAATATAAACTCATTATTGCTCCTGTCCTGGTCCAGGATCAAATAGTTTGGGTCTAAGACAAGGCGGTGTGGTTTAAATTTTAGTGACAACGTTTTCTCTGCATGAACACCTTTTGCATCGATCTCTAAAAGCTTTAGCAACTCTCCATTCTCATCATATACACCCAGCTTCATGATCTTCTGAAAGGGGACTGCGGCAGGGTCTCCCTGTTCAAACGCCCGGATTAGATAGTTCACGTTAACTATCCAATCTCCATCAACAGATGTTCTTAAGCTACTGTCGGCAATCTCGATATCATAAAGTACTGATCTCATAAACAGCTCTTCTGTAAGGTGCTGAAGTGAGTCGGGAGTGGCTTGCTGAAGCATATCAAAAAAATCGATTGATGTGGGATAGCGCTCCGACCCATGGAAT
>Ga0209949_1000444_pt1 | contig 21950 bp, 16 predicted proteins | sample SalPonC_black_MG_FD_185711 | JGI IMG/M metagenome (GOLD analysis project Ga0209949, IMG submission 185711) | Salt pond soil microbial communities from South San Francisco under conditions of wetland restoration - Salt Pond MetaG... | ecosystem: Environmental > Aquatic > Marine > Intertidal zone... | reverse complement strand
CGCGGTGGCATCGCGCCGGAACCCCGCCACGTGGATGCGCCCGCGCATCGGGCTCGCGCCTATCAGTCTGGCGAGTTCCGGCTCCTCCAGCCCGCCGCCCACCAGCAGCAGGTGGATCGGGGCGTCGCGAGGCAGCCGGTAGGTGGCTTCGACCAGCACGCCGAGACCCTTCCGCGGCCGGTTGTTGGCCACGCAGATCACGGTGAAGGCGCCCGTCGGGATGCCGAACTCGCCGAGATCCGCCGGTGGTTCCCGGTACCACTCGAGGCTGTGCCCCTTGTAGACGGTGCGCACCCGCTCGGGACGCGGGTGCTGGGCCCGCAGGCTGTCGCGCACGGCATCGGCCACGCAGAGGGTCAGGTCCACCCGCGGATTGAGGTGGGTGAGATAGGCGCTCGGGTCCCAGCGATGGATGTTGCCCGTCTGCCCCCGGTAGGTGACCACCGTCACCGCCAGGCCGAGAGCGGCCAGGTTCGCGTTGGCGATGGCCTTGTTATTGAAGGAATAGACGACGTCGATGCGCCGTTCCCTGAGTTCGCGGCGGATGCGCCGGACCGCCTCCGGCGAGAGCTTGCGCCGGGGCACGAAATCCACCACCTCGATGCCGGCCTCCCGCATCGGCCCGGCGTACACCGAATCGCCCTGGGTCATGACCGTCACCGCGACGCCGGCCTTCTGCAGGCCGATGAACAGCTCGGCCTCCGGCCGGACGCTGTTCAGGGTGTCCCCGTGGGAGGTGATGCAGAGCAGCCGCATGGCTCAGCCTGCGCGGCGCCAGAACAGATCCACGTGCCGGTCGCTCGCCAGCAGTTCCTCGCGCGTGACCGGCGCCAGCGCCCCGTCGCGCAGTATCGCCGGCGTGTAGTCGTGCTCCGCCATGAAGTCCAGCAGCGCGGCCGGCTCCATGTCGGCGGCGCTCATGTAGCGGGGCGAGTACTCGAGCATGACCAAGGGACAGCGCGCCAGCACATCGGCAGCGCCCCGCAGCGCCGCCAGCTCGAAACCCTCGATGTCCATCTTCAGAAAGCGGGGCGTGCGGTCGCCGAGCTCTTCCTGCGACCAGAATTCGTCGAGGGTGGTGGTGCGGATCTCGATCGTGCCGCCTTCGTGGATGGGCAGCATCGAGTGCCGGCCCCGGTTCGAGCCGCCGAACAGATGCAGCTCGAAAGTGCCTGCGCGGTCCGAGACGCCGAGCTGGACCGGGTGGACGCGCTGCGCGGCGTTCAGCGCCCGGTTCTCGCCCAGCAGGGTAAAGTTCTCCGGGTCCGGCTCGAAGGCGTAGATATCGGCCCGGGCCTCGCCGGCGATGCGGTCGAGCACCAGCGAGTACCAGCCGATGTTGGCGCCGACGTCCAGGATGACGTCGCCGTCCCGGATCTCGAGGTTGCGCTTCAGGAAGTCCGTGGTCTCGGGCTCGTGCGCGCCGTACTTGTAGATGTGGCGGCCGATCACATCATCGGTGCGCACCCGCAGGCGCAGGTCGAAATGGCGCGCCTTCGCCAGCAGGCGCGGCCGGCGCAGTATGAAGCGGTTGACGACGTAGGCGGCGGAGCGGAGATCCATGGGCTTGATGCAGGTCGGTGGCGGCAGGTGCGTGTGGCGCGGTGACGCGCTAGAGTTTAACCGCTTTCGTTACCCGGAGTCGGCCATGCAGCATTGCCGGATGGATTGCCGGTTGGATTGTCGGACGGATCGTCGAATGGCGGCTCGATCGGCTCGTCGAACCATGGGCGGCGCGCAGGCGTGCGCGGCCCACGGCCGGCTCGCCCTCGCGGCGGCGCTGATCGCCCTCGCGACCGCGGGTTGCGCCAGCCAGGAGCCTCCGCCGCCGAGCTTCACCGGATTCATTCAGGCGCAGACCGCGCCGGTGGAGCCCTGGAGCCCGTATCCCGGCGTGACCGCCCGGCGGCTGAGCGCCGACGAGTTCACCGGACGCAGCGCCATCCACCTGAGCGTGCCGCTGGGCTGGCGCTGGACCGGCATGGTAAACGGCGCCTTCACCCGGGAGTGGTACCTGCTGGAGGGCCGGGTGCAGGCGGGCGAGCGCCAGCTTCAGGGCGGCGATCTCCTGTACGTGCCGCCGGGCGCCCAGCCGCCTTCGATCACGGCCGTGCGCCCCGCGAAGATGCTGGTGTTCACCGATCCGGCCGACCCGGCCTCGGAGCTCCGGCAGACTTTCGTCGCCAGCGCCCGTTCGCTGCCCTGGCGGCCGGGCACCGTGGCCCGGGACGCCGGCGTGCCGCTGGACCTGAGCGTCAAGGACCTGAAGAACGATCCCGGCAGCGGCGCGCGCACGTGGCTGGTGAAGATCGGCCCGGGGGTGGAGGTGCCCTGGGAGAGCCACTCGGTGGTGGAGGAGGGCTACCTGCTGGAAGGCGACTACCGCCTGTCCGAGTGCCTGCCCGAGGGCCGCAAGGACGGCGATTACCTGCCCGGCGGCTATTTCCGGCGCCCGGCCAACTGGGTCCACAGCGGCCCGGATTCCGGCACCGACGGCGGGGCGGTCTGGCTGATGCGCTCGCCGGGAGCGCTGGATGCGACTTTCCATGACGCGTGCCGAGCGCCGGCGCGCTGAAAACCGACGCCGCTCAGGCTCGCTCTGCGATGAGAATCGCGCGCAGCGGCGCGGCGTGGCCTTCCACCGTGCGCCGCGGGTCCGCGGGATCCAACGCGTCGCGCAGTGACTGAAACGGCATCCACTCCGTGCTCCGCTGCTCGGCCGTGCTGGTGGCGGAAACGTCCACGCAGCGCACGCGGTGGAAACCGGCGCGCTCCAGCCAGACGGTGAGCGCGGCCACCGAGGGCAGGAACCACACGTTGCGCATGCGGGCGTAGCGGCCGGGCGGCACCAGCACCGTCTCGGCTCCGCCTTCCACCACCAGCGTCTCCAGCACGAGTTCGCCGCCGGGCCGCAGCCAGCGCCGCAGGCGGGCCAGATGGCCGAAGGGCGAACGGCGGTGGTAGAGCACGCCCATGGAGAAGGCGGTATCCAGGCCCGCCGGTGGCTCCGGCAGGTCCTCGAGAGGCGTCGGCAACAGCCAGAACGGCAGCGGCGGCGTGAAATTCCGGATCGCCCGGTACTGGAGGCCGAACAGCCGCGTCGGATCGGCCCCCAGCACCCAGCGGGCGCCGGCGTCCAGCATGCGCAGCGCGTAATAGCCGTTGCCGCAGCCCACGTCCAGCACCCGGCGATCGTGGAGGTCGGCGACGTGGGGTGCGAGCCGGTCCCACTTCACGTCTGAGCGCCACTCCGCATCCACGTCGACGCCGTGGACCCGGAACGGCCCCTTGCGCCACGGGGCCAGCGCCAGCAGGGCCTCGCGGATGGCTGCCCGTGTGCCCGTGTCGGCCTCGCTGCCGATCCGCACCGCCGGGCCGTCGGCGACCGGCATCGTCGGTGCCGGAGCCGGGAGCCGCTCGATGGCCGCTTCCCATCGCGACTGATCACCGTGGGGCCTTTCCGTTGCCGCCGCGGCGGCGGCCGCGAGTGCCTCGGCCCAGTCGCCGGCTCCCTCGGCGGCCAGCGTCCGGCGCAGGAGTTCGAGATCGGCCGGGATCATGGCGGTCGGGTCACCAGCGGCCCGCGGTCAGGCGACCGCCACGAAAGAGGCGAAATTGAGTTCCTGCATCCAGCAGGCGGCATGGCCGAAGCCGGCGCGGCGCAGCCGCTCCAGGTGGGTGTCGGCGGTGTCGGGGACCAGCACCTTCTCCAGGGCGGCCCGCTTGCGGCTGATCTCCAGATCGCTGTAGGCATTGGCCCGCTTGAAATCGTGGTGCAGCTCGACGAACAGGGCATCCAGCACGGGATCGGCGAAGCGGATCTTCTCCGACAGCACCAGGATGCCGCCATCCCGCATGCCGTCCCGGATACGGGCGAGCAGGCCGGGCCGGTCGTCGCGGGGTACGAACTGAAGCGTGTAGTTCAGCACCACCAGACTCGCGTCCCGGATCGGCGTCTCCCGCAGATCCTGGGTGCGCAGCTCCACCGCCACCCCTGTCCCGTCGATCCCGCCCTCGTCGAGGGACTGCCGGCAGCGCCCGATCATGGCCGGGGAGGAGTCCACGGCCACGATGCGGGCCTCGTCGCAGCGGATGCCGCGTGCCATGGCCAGAGTGGCGGCGCCGAGAGAGCAGCCGAGGTCGTAGCAGGTGGAGCCGGGGGTCACCGCCCTCGCCGCCAGACGCTCGATCTCGGCCAGCGTGCGGCCGTAGCCGGGGACCGAGCGGCGGATCATGTCCCCGAACACCTCGGCCACCCGTTCGTTGAATTCGAAGGAGCCCCGGTTGCCACCGGAGTCCCGGTAGATAGAATCGCGTTTCGAGCCTTGCATGGAAAGATGGTCCGGTGGCGCTCCGGCGGCGTCAAGCTCGGCCGGCGCAGGGAACACGGCGGCCGGCGACCGGTCACAGGAGTTGCGATGCTGGCAGAGCTGCACAGGGAACTCGGGATTCCGCCGGATTACGGCAAGGCCCCGCCACGGCCCCGTTTCGAGGAGGCCACGGGGCTGATCGACGTCGGGCCCAACCTCGTGGGCCGGCCCCAGAAACTCACGCCCCGCGCCGCCGACCGCTGGCAGGCCATGCGGGAGGCCGCCGCGGAGGAGGGCATCCGGTTGCTCCTGGTCTCCGGGTTCCGCAGCGTCGAGTACCAGGCGGCTCTCATCCGCCGCAAGCTGGAAGCCGGGCAGCGCATAGAGGACATCCTGGCGGTGAATGCGGCGCCGGGCTACAGCCAGCACCACACCGGCGAGGCGATCGACATCGCCACCCCCGGGTTCCGGCCGCTGACGGAGGAATTCGAGCGCTCCCCCGCCTTCCGCTGGCTCGGCCGCCGGGCGGGCGATTTCGGCTTCGGCCTGAGCTACCCGCCGGGCAACCCCGAGGGCTTCGTCTACGAGCCCTGGCACTGGGCCCTCTGAGCGCGCCGCAGGGTCGCCGCGAGCCGGGACCCCGTGTTGACAGCAGGGGGGCCATGGTTGGACAATAGCGGGCTTGTTTCCGCGGAGGGGTACTCAAGCGGTCAACGAGGGCAGACTGTAAATCTGCTGGCTATGCCTACGTAGGTTCGAATCCTACCCCCTCCACCAGAACAAATGGCGGTGGCGGCAAGCCGGAAGAAGTACTGAAACAGCCCGGGGCAAACGGCCTCGACCGGGCTGTTTGCTGTGGAAAAAGGTACGGAATCGGCGGTTGACATCGGCGAGGAGTCATCGAAGAGGGTCCTGAGAGGACGGGAAAAGCTGACCGGAGTGGCGATTGCGAGTGGCACAGGTTGGCGGGTGTAGTTCAACGGTAGAACCTCAGCCTTCCAAGCTGATGATGTGGGTTCGATTCCCATCACCCGCTCCATCCGTTCCGGCCGTCTTTCGTGTAGGGAGTGCATTAGCCCACATAGCTCAGGCGGTAGAGCACTTCCTTGGTAAGGAAGAGGTCACTGGTTCGAGTCCAGTTGTGGGCACCAGATCAAGAGAGAGCCGCGATGCGATGGGCCGGGAGCGACGGTCCGCGGCGAAGGAGACGAGGGCCACGGCGTGCGCAGCCTGCGGCCGAGGAAAATGCGAGGGGTGACGGTCACCGCGATCCGGCGTGGATGCGCGGGGCTTGGCGACCCTTGTTACGAGTGTTCGATTACGAGTTGTTTGAAAAGCCCGACTGAAAGGTAGGCAGAGATGTCCAAAGCGAAGTTTGAGAGAACGAAGCCCCACGTGAACGTAGGCACGATTGGCCACGTGGACCACGGTAAGACGACTTTGACGGCTGCGATGACGAAGGTGATGGCCGAGAAGTTTGGTGGTGAGGTGCGGGCTTACGACCAGATCGACAATGCGCCGGAGGAGAAGGCACGTGGAATCACGATTGCCACGGCGCACGTGGAGTACGAGAGCGAGGCGCGCCACTACGCGCACGTGGACTGCCCGGGCCATGCCGACTACGTGAAGAACATGATCACGGGTGCGGCGCAGATGGACGGGGCGATCCTGGTGGTGAGTGCGGCGGACGGTCCGATGCCGCAGACGCGCGAGCACATTTTGCTGGCGCGCCAGGTGGGCGTGCCCTACATCGTGGTTTACCTGAACAAGGCGGACATGGTGGACGACGAGGAGCTTCTCGAGCTGGTGGAGATGGAGGTACGCGATCTTCTGTCGACCTACGAGTTCCCGGGCGACGACACGCCGATCATCACCGGTTCTGCGCTGAAGGCGTTCGAGGGGGACGAGTCGGACATTGGTGTTCCCTCGATCTACAAGCTGATCGAGGCGATGGACAGCTACATTCCGGAGCCCGAGCGTGCGGTGGACGGCGACTTCCTGATGCCGGTGGAGGACGTGTTCTCGATCTCCGGGCGCGGCACGGTGGTCACGGGGCGCATCGAGCGGGGCATCGTCAAGGTGGGAGACGAGGTGGAGATCGTCGGTATCAAGGATACGACGAAGACGACCTGCACTGGTGTGGAGATGTTCAGGAAGCTGCTGGACGAGGGCCAGGCGGGCGACAACGTGGGCGTGCTGCTCAGAGGCACGAAGCGTGACGAGGTGGAGCGCGGCCAGGTGCTGGCGAAGCCGGGTTCGATCACGCCGCACACGAAGTTCGAGGCCGAGGTGTACATTCTGACGAAGGAGGAGGGCGGCCGACACACGCCGTTCTTCAAGGGCTATCGTCCGCAGTTCTACTTCCGCACGACGGACGTGACGGGTGCGGTGGAGCTGCCGGAGGGCACCGAGATGGTGATGCCGGGCGACAACGTGAAGATGGTGGTGGAGCTGATTGCACCGATCGCCATGGAGGATGGACTGCGCTTCGCCATCCGCGAGGGCGGCCGCACGGTGGGCGCCGGCGTGGTAGCGAAAATCATCGATTAATTTGACAACCGGACGGATATTGCAGGCCAGTAGCTCAACTGGCAGAGCAGCGGTCTCCAAAACCGCAGGTTGGGGGTTCGAGTCCCTCCTGGCCTGCCATTCGATCCGGGTCGACGTGCAAGCATGAACGCAAAGACTGAAACACCGGAACCCGGCGCGCTGGATACGGTCAAGCTGATAGTCGCCGCCGCGATCCTGGTGGCGGGCATCTTCGGCTACTACTGGTATGCGGAGCTCGCCCTGCCGCTGCGGGTGCTCATGGTGCTGGTCGCCACGGGCGTCGGCATCGGCGTGGGCATGACCAGCACCCAGGGCCAGGCGCTCTGGAGGTTCATCCAGGGCTCGCGCATCGAGATCCGCAAGGTGGTCTGGCCGACCAAGCAGGAGACCACCCAGACGACGATCGCGGTGTTCGTGTTCACGCTGATCCTCGGCCTGTTCTTCTGGGGGCTGGATTCCATCCTGCTCCTGATCACCCGCTACCTGACCGGGCATGCCGGCTAGGCGGCCGGGCCGTCTACTGCAGGGGTAAAGCATTGGCCAAGCGTTGGTACATCGTTCACGCCTACTCGAACTTCGAGCACAAGGTGAAGTCGTCGCTCGAGGAGCGCATCAAGCTCGCCGGGCTGGAGGACAAGTTCGGCGAGATCTTGGTGCCCACCGAAGAGGTGGTCGAGATGCGCGAAGGGCAGAAGCGGCGCAGCGAGCGCAAGTTCTTCCCCGGCTATGTGCTCGTGAACATGGAGATGGACGACGAGACCTGGCACCTGGTGAAGGACGTGCCGAAGGTGCTCGGTTTCATCGGCGGCTCCAGCGACCGGCCCGCGCCCATCAGCGACAAGGAAGCCGATGCCATCCTCCAGCGCGTGAAGGAAGGCGTCGACAAGCCGCGGCCGAAGGTGCTGTTCGAGCCCGGCGAGGTCGTTCGTGTGACCGACGGGCCGTTCAACGACTTCAACGGCGTGGTCGAACACGTCAACTACGACAAGAACCGCCTGCGCGTCGCGGTCCAGATTCTGGGCCGCTCCACGCCGGTGGAACTGGACTTCGGGCAGGTCGAGAAGGCCTGACCCGTGATTGTGACGGCCGCACCGGCGGCCGCCCGAGACCGACGACGGGGAGCCGAGAGGCGTTCGCACCCGTGAGGAAGATCTAGATGGCAAAGAAAGTAACGGGCTACATCAAGCTCCAGGTGCCTGCAGGGCAGGCCAACCCCAGTCCGCCTGTCGGCCCCGCGCTGGGTCAGCACGGCGTGAATATCATGGAATTCTGCAAGGCGTTCAATGCCGAGACGCAGAACATCGAGCAGGGTCTTCCGGTGCCGGTGGTGATCACGGTCTACAACGACCGCAGTTTCACCTTCATCACCAAGACCCCGCCTGCCGCGGTGCTGCTGCGCAAGGCCGCCGGTGTTCCGAAGGGCTCCGGCACGCCGAATACGGAGAAGGTGGGAAAAGTCACCCGGGCTCAGCTCGAGGAGATCGCCAACACCAAGAACCCGGATCTGACGGCTGCCGATCTGGACGCCGCGGTGCGGACCATCGCGGGCACGGCCCGCAGCATGGGCCTGGAAGTGGAGGGGGTCTGATCATGGCGAAGATGAGCAAGAGGAAAGCCGCCATCCGGGAGAAGCTGGAGCCGGGCAAGTCCTATCCGCTGGACGAGGCGCTGGGCCTGCTGAAGGACCTGGCAAACGCGAAGTTCTCCGAGAGCATCGACGTGGCCGTGAACCTGGGCGTGGATCCGCGCAAGTCGGACCAGGTGGTCCGTGGCTCGACGGTGCTGCCGAACGGTACCGGCAAGACGGTTCGCGTGGCGGTGTTCGCCCAGGGCGACAATGCCGAGAAGGCGAAGGCGGCCGGTGCGGACATCGTCGGTTTCGAGGATCTCGCCGAGACCATCAAGGGCGGCGAGATGAACTTCGACGTGGTCATCGCCACGCCGGACGCCATGCGGGTGGTCGGCCAGCTGGGCCAGATACTGGGTCCCCGCGGCCTGATGCCGAACCCGAAGGTGGGCACGGTTACCGCTGATGTGGAGACGGCGGTGAAGAATGCGAAGGCCGGTCAGGTGCGCTACCGCACCGACAAGTCGGGCATCATTCACTGCCCCATCGGCAAGGCGGATTTCGAGGTGCCGGACCTGCGCGAGAATCTGAACGCGCTGCTCGCGGACCTGAGGAAAGCGAAGCCGGCTGCATCGAAGGGCGCCTATCTGAAGAAACTCACCGTTTCCTCCACCATGGGCCCGGGTATCGCAGTCGATCAGTCCTCCCTGGAGGTCTGATAGAGAGATGTGGCGGCCCGCTTGCGGGCCGCAGCATGCCGGGCCGGAAGGCCCGGCGGATCGTCGAAGACCGCAGGTGTGCCTGCCAACGGGCAGGAGCTTAATCACCGAAAGCCTGCGCAGATGGTGAACCCTGAGTCAGTGAGGCTGCATGCTGCTGGCGACGGTCACCGTTTCGACAAAACGGGTGGACGGACAGGGAATGCCGTCCGAGTCAGACCGACAGCCAGGAGGAACTCTATGGCACTGAGACTGGAAGAGAAGAAAGCAGTCGTTGCCGAGGTGAATGCTGTCGCGGGTGAGGCCATCTCCGCCGTGGCGGCGGAGTATCGGGGTCTTTCCGTCAGTGAGATGACGGCGCTCAGGACCGAGGCCCGGAACGCCGGGGTGTATCTGCGTGTGGTGAAGAACACGCTGGCACGCCGGGCGATATCCGGTACCGGGTTCGAGTGCATGACGGAGACCCTGAAAGGGCCGATCCTGCTCGCATTCTCGACGGAGGATCCGGGTTCTGCAGCACGGGTGATCAAGGATTTCGCCAAGAAACACGAGGCACTGAAAGCGGTGTCTCTGTCCACCGGCGGAGAACTTTACCCGGGTGCGGAACTCGACCGGCTCGCGAGCCTGCCCACGATGGACGAGGCCCGCGCGATGCTGCTCGGCGTACTGCAGGCACCGGCCTCGCAGCTCGTGCGCACGCTGGCGGAACCGTCCGCCATGCTGGCACGCACGCTCGGCGCCTACAGCCAGCAGGCTGCATGAGCCTTTGCAACATATTGAACAGATACTGATTCAGGAAACACGAGAGGATTTCGAAAATGGCAATGTCCAACGAAGAGCTGCTTAAGGAACTGAGCGCGAAGCCCATCATGGAAGTGGTGGAACTGGTGAAGATGCTGGAAGACGAGTGGGGCGTGTCCGCTGCCGCTCCGGTGGCAGTTGCCGCAGGTCCGGCAGCCGGCGGTGAAGCCGCGGCAGCCGAAGAGAAGACCGAGTTCGACGTCCACATGAGCAGCTTCGGCAGCAACAAGGTGTCCGTCATCAAGGCGGTCCGCGCCATCACCGGCCTCGGCCTGAAGGAAGCGAAGGACATGGTGGAGGGTGCGCCCACCACCGTGAAGGAAGGCGCTTCCAAGGAAGATGCCGAGGAAATCAAGAAGCAGCTGGAAGAGGCCGGCGCGAGCGTCGAGCTCAAGTAAGCGAGCGAATACTGCTTATAGCGAACGACTTGAGGGTACTCAACTGACCATGCGCGGGCCGCGCCCGTGCGATCGGGAACCGGCAGGCGGCGTCGATGCCGCCGGCCGGCTTTCCTGCGCCCGACAGATTCATATGTCCGTACAGAGGTAATCTCTAATGGCTTACTCCTTTACAGAGAAGAAGCGCATCCGCAAGGACTTCGGCAAGCGTCCGAGTATCCTGAACGTGCCCTATCTCCTGTCGATTCAGCTCGACTCCTACCGCAAGTTCCTGCAGACGGACAAGTCCGAGGAAAACCGGGACGAGATCGGGCTGCACGCGGCGTTCAAGACGGTCTTCCCGATCGTCAGCTATTCCGGCAACGCCGCGCTGGAGTACGTCAGCTACCGGCTTGGAGACCCGGTCTTCGACGTCAAGGAGTGCCAGCTGCGCGGCCTCACCTACGCGGCGCCTCTGCGCGTGAAGGTGCGCCTGGTCATCTACGACAAGGAAGCCTCGGGCACGCCCAAGCCGGTCAAGGACATCCGGGAGCAGGAGGTCTATCTCGGCGAGCTGCCGCTGATGACCGAGAACGGCACGTTCGTCATCAACGGCACCGAGCGGGTCATCGTCTCCCAGCTGCACCGTTCGCCGGGCGTGTTCTTCGACCACGACAAGGGCAAGACCCACTCGTCGGGCAAGCTGCTGTTCTCCGCCCGCATCATCCCGTACCGGGGCTCCTGGCTCGACTTCGAGTTCGACCCGAAGGACGCCCTGTTCGCGCGCATCGACCGCCGGCGCAAGCTGCCGGTGACCATCATCCTGCGCGCGCTCGGCCTCACCAACGAGGAGATGCTGGACATCTTCTTCGACAAGAACGACTTCTACCTGTCGAAGAAAGAGATCCGCATGGGGCTGGTGCCCCAGCGCCTGCGTGGCGAGACCGCCACCTTCGACATCAAGATCGGCCGCAAGACGATCGTCGAGGAGGGCCGCCGCATCACCGCCAAGCACGTCCGCGACCTCGAGAAGGCGGAGCTGGAATCCCTGGTGGTGCCGCCGGAGTACCTCGAGGAGAAGATCCTCGCTCACGACGTCGTGGACACCGAGACCGGCGAGCTGCTGGCAGCCGCCAACGACGAGATCACCGAGGAGATGGTGCAGCTCTTCACAGAGAAGGGCATCGAGCACGTCCGCACCCTGTACGTGAACGATCTCGACCGCGGACCGTACATCTCCAACACGCTGCGCATCGACCCCTCCACCACCAAGCTCGAGGCGCTGGTGGAGATCTACCGCATGATGCGCCCGGGCGAGCCGCCCACGAAGGAGGCCGCCGAGAACCTGTTCGCCAACCTGTTCTTCAACCCGGAGCGCTACGACCTGTCCGCCGTCGGCCGGATGAAGTTCAACCGCCGGGTCGGCCGCGACGAGATCACCGGCTCCGGCATTCTCTCCCAGGACGACATCCTGGACGTGATGAAGACGCTGATCGAGATCCGCAACGGTTACGGCACGGTGGACGACATCGACCACCTCGGCAACCGCCGCGTGCGCAGTGTGGGCGAGATGGCGGAGAACGCTTTCCGCATCGGCCTGGTGCGCGTGGAGCGCGCCGTGAAGGAGCGCCTGACCCAGGCGGAGACCGAGGGCCTGATGCCCCAGGAGATGATCAACGCCAAGCCGGTGGCGGCTGCGGTGAAGGAATTCTTCGGCTCGAGTCAGCTGTCCCAGTTCATGGACCAGAACAACCCGCTGTCCGAGGTCACCCACAAACGCCGCGTCTCCGCACTGGGCCCGGGCGGCCTGACCCGCGAGCGGGCCGGCTTCGAGGTGCGCGACGTGCACCCCACCCATTACGGCCGGGTCTGTCCCATCGAGACGCCGGAAGGCCCGAACATCGGCCTGATCAACTCGCTGTCCGTGTACGCGCGCACCAACGAGTACGGCTTCCTGGAGACGCCTTACCGCAAGGTGGAGAGCGGCCGCGTGACCGACAAGATCGAGTATCTGTCGGCCATCGAGGAGAGTCAGTACGTGGTGGCCCAGGCCAACGCGGTGCTGGACGCCAAGGGCCGATTCTCCGACGAGCTGGTCTCGGTGCGCCATCGTAACGAGTTCACGCTGGCCGACCCGAGCATCATCGACTACATGGACATCTCGCCGAAGCAGATCGTCTCGGTGGCGGCCTCGCTGATTCCGTTCCTCGAGCACGACGACGCCAACCGCGCGCTGATGGGCTCGAACATGCAGCGCCAGGCGGTGCCGACGCTGCGCTCCGAGGCGCCCCTCGTCGGCACCGGCATGGAGCGTGCGGTGGCCATCGACTCCGGCGTGACCGTGGTCGCCGACCGCGGCGGCGTGGTCGACTCCGTCGATGCCTCGCGCATCGTGGTGCGGGTCAACGACGAGGAGACCGAGGCGGGCGAGGCCGGTGTGGATATCTACAACCTCACCAAGTACACCCGTTCCAACCAGAACACCTGCATCAACCAGCGCCCGCTGGTGAACGCCGGCGACGTGATCGCCAGAGGCGACGTGCTGGCCGACGGTCCCTCGACCAACCTGGGCGAGCTGGCGCTCGGCCAGAACCTGCTGGTGGCCTTCATGCCCTGGAACGGCTACAACTTCGAGGACTCCATCCTGATCTCCGAGCGGGTGGTGCACGAGGACCGCTTCACCACCATCCACATCGAGGAGCTGACCTGTGTCGCCCGCGACACCAAGCTCGGGCCTGAGGACGTCACCGCCGACATCCCGAACGTGGGCGATTCCGCGCTGGCCAACCTGGACGAGTCGGGCATCGCGTTCATCGGTGCCGAGGTCGGGGCCGGCGACATTCTCGTGGGCAAGGTCACGCCGAAGGGCGAAACCCAGCTCACCCCGGAGGAGAAGCTGCTGCGTGCCATCTTCGGCGAGAAGGCGTCCGACGTGAAGGACACCTCGCTCAGGGTTCCGCCGGGCATGGACGGCACGGTGATCGACGTGCGCGTCTTCACCCGCGATGGCGTCGAAAAAGACGCTCGCGCGCTGTCCATCGAGAAGATGGAGCTCGAGAGCGTGCGCAAGGACCTGGACGACCAGCTGCGCATCCTCGAGGACGATATCTTCGAGCGCATGGCGCGCATGCTGCTCGGCAAGGTGGCCGAGGGCGGGCCGAACAAGCTCGCCTCCGGCAGCAAGATCACGAAGGCGTATCTGGACGAGACGCCGCGTGAGAAGTGGTTCGAGATCCGCCTGAAGAACGAGGAGGCCAACGAGGAGCTCGAGCGCACCGCCGAGCGCCTGAAGGCCCAGCGGGAGGACTTCGACCGCCGCTACGAGGAGAAGAAGCAGAAGATCACGGCGGGCGACGATCTCGCCCCCGGCGTGCTGAAGATGGTCAAGGTCTACCTGGCGGTGAAGCGCCGCGTGCAGCCGGGCGACAAGATGGCCGGCCGTCACGGCAACAAGGGCGTGATCTCGACCATCGTACCGGTGGAGGACATGCCCTACACCGAGGACGGCACCCCGGTCGATATCGTCCTGAACCCGCTCGGCGTGCCTTCGCGCATGAACGTCGGCCAGGTTCTGGAGACCCATCTCGGCTGGGCCGCGAAGGGCCTCGGCAAGAAGATCGGCGACATGCTGCGGGCCCAGGAGGCCACCGCGAAGCTTCGCGGTTTCCTCGAGGAGGTCTACAACAAGAGCGGCGGCAAGAAGGAGCAGCTGGACGAGTTCTCTGACGAGGAGATCGTCGAACTGGCCGGCAATCTGGTGAACGGCGTGCCCATGGCCACGCCGGTCTTCGACGGCGCCGACGAGCCCGAGATCAAGGGCCTGCTGGAACTGGCGGATCTGCCCACCAGCGGTCAGGCGAACCTGATCGACGGTCGCACCGGCGAGCAGTTCCTCCGCCCGGTCACGGTCGGCTACATGTACATGCTGAAGCTGAACCACCTGGTTGACGACAAGATGCATGCCCGCTCCACCGGACCGTACAGCCTGGTCACCCAGCAGCCGCTGGGCGGCAAGGCCCAGTTCGGCGGCCAGCGCTTCGGCGAGATGGAGGTGTGGGCGCTGGAGGCCTACGGTGCCGCCTACACCCTGCAGGAGATGCTGACCGTCAAGTCCGACGACGTGCAGGGCCGCACCAAGATGTACAAGAACATCGTGGACGGCACGCACCAGATGCAGGCCGGCATGCCCGAGTCGTTCAACGTCCTGGTCAAGGAAATCCGCTCGCTCGGTATCAACATCGAGCTGGAGGCCGAATGATATGAAAGACCTACTGAAGCTCTTCAAGACACAGACGCCGACCGAGGATTTCGACGCGATCCGCATCGGCCTCGCCTCCCCGGACATGATCCGGTCGTGGTCCTATGGCGAGGTGAAGAAGCCGGAGACCATCAACTACCGGACCTTCAAGCCGGAGCGTGACGGTCTGTTCTGCGCCAAGATCTTCGGCCCCATCAAGGACTACGAGTGCCTGTGCGGCAAGTACAAGCGGCTGAAGCACCGCGGCGTGGTCTGCGAGAAATGCGGCGTCGAGGTCACCCAGACCAAGGTGCGCCGCGAGCGCATGGCCCACATCGAGCTGGCGAGCCCGGTGGCCCACATCTGGTTCCTGAAGTCGCTGCCCTCGCGCATCGGCCTCATGCTGGATATGACGCTGCGCGAGATCGAGCGGGTGCTCTACTTCGAGGCCTTCACGGTCATCGATCCGGGCATGACGCCGCTCGAGCGCTGCCAGCTCCTCTCCGACGAGGCCTATCTGGAGGCCATCGAGCAGTACGGCGACGAGTTCGACGCCCGCATGGGCGCCGAGGCCGTGTTCGAGATGCTGAAGACGATGGATCTCCGCGGCGAGGTCATGAAGGTGCGCGAGGAGATCGACGGCACCAACTCCGAGACCAAGATCAAGCGCCTGTCCAAGCGGCTGAAGCTGCTGGAGTCCTTCCTCGAGTCGGGCAACCGCCCCGAGTGGATGGTGCTGACCGTGCTGCCCGTGCTGCCGCCGGACCTGCGTCCGCTGGTGCCGCTCGACGGCGGCCGCTTCGCCACCTCGGACCTGAACGATCTTTACCGCCGGGTGATCAACCGCAACAACCGGCTGCGCCGCCTGCTGGAGCTGAACGCCCCCGACATCATCGTGCGCAACGAGAAGCGCATGCTGCAGGAGTCGGTGGACGCGCTGCTCGACAACGGCCGCCGTGGCCGTGCCATCACCGGCACCAACAAGCGCCCGCTGAAGTCGCTGGCCGACATGATCAAGGGCAAGCAGGGCCGCTTCCGCCAGAACCTGCTCGGCAAGCGCGTCGACTACTCGGGCCGTTCGGTCATCGTGGTGGGCCCGACGCTGAAGCTGCACCAGTGCGGCCTGCCGAAGAAGATGGCGCTGGAGCTGTTCAAGCCGTTCATCTTCTCCAAGCTGCAGCTGCGCGGCGAGGCGGCCACCATCAAGGCGGCCAAGCGCCTGGTCGAGCGCGAGGGCCCGGAGGTCTGGGACATCCTGGAGGAGGTCATCCGCGAGCATCCGGTCATGCTGAACCGGGCGCCCACGCTGCACCGCCTCGGCATCCAGGCCTTCGAGCCGGTGCTGATCGAGGGCAAGGCCATCCAGCTGCATCCGCTGGTGTGCACGGCCTTCAACGCCGACTTCGACGGCGACCAGATGGCCGTCCACGTGCCGCTGTCCATCGAGGCGCAGCTCGAGGCGCGGGCGCTGATGATGTCGTCCAACAACATCCTCTCGCCCGCCAACGGCGATCCCATCATCGTGCCCTCCCAGGACGTGGTGCTGGGCCTGTACTACATGACCCGCGAGCGGGTTAACGCTCCCGGCGAGGGCATCTACTTCTCCGACGTGAAGGAGGTGCACCGTGCCTACGAGGCCGGCGTCGCCGACCTGCAGGCGCGGGTCAAGGTGCGCCTGACGGAGACCGTGGCGGACGAAGAGGGCGAGATGATCACCCGCACGCGGCTGGTGGATACCACCGTCGGCCGCGCGCTGCTGTCGGAGATTCTGCCCAGGGGCCTGTCGTTCGATCAGGTCAACCGGGACATGAACAAGAAGGCCATCTCCAGCGTGATCAACAGCTGCTACCGCAACGTCGGCCTGAAGGAGACGGTGGTCTTCGCCGACCAGCTGATGTACATGGGCTTCCACTACGCCACCCGCGCTGGTGTCTCCATCGGCGTGAACGACATGGTGGTGCCGGAGATCAAGCAGGAGATCCTGGCCCGGGCCGAAGCCGAGGTGAAGGAGATCCAGGAGCAGTACTCCAGCGGTCTCGTCACCGACGGCGAGCGCTACAACAAGGTGGTGGACATCTGGTCGCACACCAACGACCAGGTGGCCAAGGCCATGATGGACAAGCTCGGCACCGACGAGGTGACGGCCGCCGACGGCAAGGTCGTGGAGCAGGAGTCGTTCAACTCCATCTACATGATGGCCGACTCCGGCGCCCGCGGCTCCGCCGCGCAGATTCGTCAGCTCGCCGGCATGCGCGGCCTGATGGCCAAGCCGGACGGCTCCATCATCGAGACACCCATCACCGCGAACTTCCGCGAGGGTCTGGACGTACTGCAGTACTTCATCTCCACCCACGGCGCCCGCAAGGGCCTGGCCGATACGGCGCTGAAGACGGCCAACTCGGGTTATCTCACCCGCCGGCTGGTGGACGTCGCCCAGGACCTGGTGGTCACGGGGGACGACTGCGGCACTCGCAACGGCATCGACATGATCCCGCTGGTGGAAGGCGGCGACGTCGTCGAGCCCCTGCGCGAGCGCGTGCTGGGCCGGGTGGTGGCCGAGCCGGTCATGATCCCCGGCACCGACAAGGTGGCGCTGGATGCCGGCTCCTTGCTGGACGAGACCAGCGTGCAGCTGCTCGAGGAGCTGTCCATCGACCACGTCAAGGTGCGCTCGCCCATCACCTGCGAGACCCGCTACGGCGTGTGCTCGCAGTGCTACGGACGCGACCTGGCGCGCGGTCACCGCATCAATATCGGCGAGGCGGTCGGCGTGATAGCCGCCCAGTCCATCGGCGAGCCGGGCACGCAGCTCACGATGCGCACGTTCCACATCGGCGGTGCGGCCTCCCGTTCCGCCGCCGTGAACAGCGTCGAGATCAAGACCAAGGGCGTGGCGCGGCTCAGCAACATCAAGACCGTGCATCACGAGAAGGGCTACCTGGTGGCAGTCTCCCGCTCGGGCGAGCTCTCCGTCATGAACGAGTACGGTCGCGAGCGCGAGCGCTACAAGGTGCCTTACGGCGCGATCATCTCGGTCCAGGACGGCGACGAGGTGGAGCCCGGCCAGGTGGTGGCGACGTGGGATCCCCACACCCACCCGGTGGTCAGCGAGGTCTCCGGCACCATCAAGTTCCAGGACTTCGTCGAGGGCGTCACCATCACCGAGCAGGTGGACGAGATGACCGGCCTCACCAGCACGGTGGTGGCCGATCCGAAGCAGCGCGGCGGCTCCGGCCGCGACCTGCGCCCGCTCGCCAAGCTGGTGGACGAGAACGGCGAAGAGGTCAACTTCGCCAACACCGACATCCCGGCGGTCTATGCGCTGCCGGCGGGCGCGATCGTCAACATGCGTGACGGCGACACTGTCACCGTCGGCGACGTCATCGCCCGTATCCCCCAGGAGTCCTCCAAGACCCGCGACATCACCGGCGGTCTGCCTCGGGTGGCCGATCTCTTCGAGGCCCGCAAGCCCAAGGAAGCGGCGATCCTGGCCGAATACACCGGCACGGTCAGCTTCGGCAAGGAGACCAAGGGCAAGCGCCGCCTGATCATCACCGACGAGGAGGGCGAGAGCCACGAGGAGCTGATTCCGAAGTGGCGCCACCTGAACGTCTTCGAGGGCGAGCAGATCGAGCGCGGCGAAGTCATCGCGGACGGCGAGCCCAACCCGCACGACATCCTGCGCCTGCAGGGCGTCGAGCCGCTGGCGGACTACCTGGTGCGCGAGATCCAGGACGTCTACCGTCTGCAGGGCGTGAAGATCAACGACAAGCACATCGAGGTGATCATCCGCCAGATGCTGCGCAAGGTGATCATCAGCGATCCGGGCGAGACCAGCTACCTGCGCGGGGAGCAGATCGACTTCGCGCGTGCGCTGGAGGCCATCGAGCAGATGGAGGTCCAGGGCAAGGAGCCGCTCCGCTACGAGCCGCTGCTGCTCGGCATCACCAAGGCGTCGCTGGCTACCGAGTCGTTCATCTCCGCGGCTTCCTTCCAGGAGACCACCCGCGTCCTCACCGAGGCCGCGGTGCGGGGCCTGAAGGACGATCTGCGGGGCCTGAAGGAGAACGTGATCGTCGGGCGCCTGATCCCGGCCGGTACCGGCTTCGCGCATCACGCGGAGCGCCGGCGCACCCGGGAGCAGGAACTGGCCGAGCAGCTCCAGGAACTGGAGAGCGGCGCCGCGGAGGCGGAGGAGGAGATCGAGGCGGAGGAAGCCGAGGCGGCCAATGCCACCGAAGAGGGCGCCGAAGAGGCCGGCGTGGAGAAAGAGACCACGACCGACGAGTGACGCCTCTGGCGGGCGGGTCCCGGACATGCCCGGGACCCGCCCGCCGCTTGACACCCGTGGCCGGGAGTCCATAAAATGCCCGGCCTTGCCTTGAGGCCGGCCGCTGCCGGCCTTATATGATTCTGGCGCCGGATGCCAGGGCAGGCGTCACGGTTCCACGGCACGTCTGGCGGGTCGCTAAAAACGGCACGGCAGGCGGCTTTTGCGCGTGAGTCTTGTACGTAGCGCGCTTGCCCGTTCGGATTTGGTTTTTTTAGACACAAGTGGAAGGCCCATGGCCACGATCAATCAGCTAGTCAGGAACCCCCGCAAGTCGCGGGCGGAGAAGAGTGCGGTGCCGGCGCTGGAAGGCAGCCCCCAGAAGCGCGGGGTTTGCACGCGCGTGTACACCACGACGCCGAAGAAGCCCAACTCGGCCATGCGCAAGGTCGCGCGTGTCCGGCTGACGAACGGCTACGAGGTGACCAGCTACATCGGTGGCGAGGGACACAACCTGCAGGAGCACTCGGTGGTGCTGATCCGCGGCGGCCGTGTGAAGGACCTGCCCGGCGTGCGCTATCACACGGTGCGCGGCACGCTGGACTGCGCGGGCGTGAACGACCGTCGGCAGGGCCGTTCGAAGTACGGCGCGAAGCGTCCGAAGTCCTGATCCATTGCGCCGAACGATACTTATAACCCGACATCGCTGATCGAGATCGAACATGTCCAGACGTAGCCAGGCACCGAAGCGCGAAATTCTCCCCGATCCCAAGTACGGGAGTGAGTTGCTCGCCAAATTCATGAATATGGTGATGGTCGACGGCAAGAAGTCCGTCGCGGAGCGCATCCTCTATGGCGCGCTGGACCGCATCGCCGAGCGCAGCGGTCAGGCCGGCGACGCCTCCCTGGAGGTGCTCGAGACGGCGCTGGAAAACGTGAAGCCCGTCGTCGAGGTGAAGTCCCGGCGCGTGGGCGGCGCCACTTACCAGGTGCCCGTCGAGGTCCGGCCCCAGCGCCGGCAGACCCTGGCCATGCGCTGGGTCATCGAGGCTGCGCACAAGCGCAGCGAGAAATCCATGGCACATCGCCTGGCTCACGAGTTGATGGACGCTGCGGACAGCCGCGGCGCCGCTGTCAAGAAGAAGGAAGACACGCACCGGATGGCGGAGGCCAACAAGGCCTTCTCGCATTACCGCTGGTGATCGGCCCCTGGCGGCACTGAGTCGACTCCTTTTCTTCGAGGAATTTTCCCGTGGCACGTAAGACACCTATCGAGCGCTATCGCAATATCGGCATCATGGCCCACATCGATGCCGGTAAGACGACGACGACCGAGCGCGTCCTGTTCTATACCGGCATCTCCCACAAGATGGGCGAGGTGCACGACGGTGCTGCGGTCATGGACTGGATGGAGCAGGAGCAGGAGCGGGGAATCACCATTACGTCCGCCGCCACCACCTGTTTCTGGCAGGGCATGGACCAGCAGTATCCGGAGCACCGGATCAACATCATCGATACGCCCGGCCACGTCGACTTCACCATCGAGGTGGAGCGCTCGCTGCGCGTGCTCGACGGCGCCGTCACGGTGCTGTGCTCGGTGGGCGGCGTCGAGCCCCAGACGGAAACCGTCTGGCGGCAGGCCAACAAGTACCGCGTGCCGCGCATGGTGTTCGTCAACAAGATGGACCGCGCCGGCGCCAACTACCTGCGCGTCGTGCAGCAGGTCAAGGACCGTCTGGGCGCCACCCCAGTGCCCATTCAGTTGCCCATCGGCGCCGAAGAGAACTTCAAGGGCATCATCGACCTCCTCCGCATGAAAGCGATCTACTGGGACGAGGACAACATGGGTGCCACCTACGACCAGAAGGACATCCCGGACGAGCTGGCCGACCAGGCAGCCGAGTACCGGGAGCAGATGGTGGAAGCCGCGGCCGAGGCCAACGAGGAATTGCTCGACAAGTTCCTGGAAGAAGGTGATCTCACGAACGAGGAGATCATCAGGGGTCTGCGCGCGCGCACGCTCGCCAACGATATCGTGCTCACCATGTGCGGCTCCGCGTTCAAGAACAAGGGCGTGCAGGCGATGCTGGACAGCGTGATCGCGTTCATGCCGTCGCCGGTCGACGTGCCGCCGATCCACGGCATCCTGGAGGACGAGACCGAGGCCACCCGCCCGTCCAAGGACGAGGCGCCTTTCGCGGCGCTGGCCTTCAAGATCGCCACCGACCCGTTCGTCGGCAACCTGACCTTCTTCCGCGTCTACTCCGGCGTGCTGAATTCGGGCGACACCGTATTCAACCCGGTGAAGAGCAAGCGCGAGCGCATCGGTCGCCTGTTGCAGATGCACTCGAACGAGCGTCAGGAGATCAAGGAAGTTCGCGCCGGCGACATCGCTGCGGCCGTGGGCCTGAAGGACGTCACCACCGGCGATACGCTGACCGATCCCAAGGACATCATCACGCTGGAGCGAATGGAGTTTCCGGAGCCGGTGATCTCCGTGGCCGTCGAGCCCAGGACGAAGGCCGACCAGGAGAAGATGGGCATCGCCCTGCAGAAGCTGGCGAAGGAGGATCCGTCGTTCCGCGTCCATACCGACGAGGAGTCCGGCCAGACCATCATCTCCGGCATGGGCGAGCTGCACCTCGAGATCATCGTCGACCGCATGCAGCGCGAGTTCAAGGTGGAAGCCAACGTGGGCAAGCCCCAGGTGGCCTATCGCGAGACGATCCGCAGCCCGGTCGAGCAGGAAGGCAAGTTCGTCCGCCAGTCCGGCGGCCGCGGCCAGTACGGTCATGTCTACATCAAGATCGAGCCGCGTGAGTCGGGCGAGGGCTACGAGTTCGTCAACGCCATCGTCGGCGGCGTGGTGCCGAAGGAGTACATCCCGGCGGTCGACAAGGGCATCCGGGAGCAGATGGAGAACGGCGTGATCGCGGGTTATCCGGTGGTGGACTGCCGGGTCACGCTCTACGACGGCTCCTATCACGACGTCGACTCGAGCGAGATGGCATTCAAGATCGCCGGTTCGATGGCCTTCAAGGAAGGCGCGGCCAAGGCCAGCCCGGTGCTGCTGGAGCCCATCATGAAGGTGGAGGTCGTCACCCCCGAGGAAATCGGAA
>Ga0209949_1000441_pt1 | contig 21976 bp, 17 predicted proteins | sample SalPonC_black_MG_FD_185711 | JGI IMG/M metagenome (GOLD analysis project Ga0209949, IMG submission 185711) | Salt pond soil microbial communities from South San Francisco under conditions of wetland restoration - Salt Pond MetaG... | ecosystem: Environmental > Aquatic > Marine > Intertidal zone... | reverse complement strand
GTGCGTTTTATGATGCAGCGAAACGGTGATGGCCATAATGGATAAACGGGGACAAGCGGAAAGCGTAATCAGGGCTGGGATTGTTCTTGTGTCTGGATTGTCTCTACTGGATCGATAATTTCCGTGAGCATGTAGCGTTTGTTCAGTTCAATTGCAATCGTATCGATCGTACCCTGCACCTCGGACAAAAATTCGTGCAACCCATTGTCGACGATTTCGGCAACCCGTGCGTAGTTGAGCCTGGATATGAGTAAGCCACAGAGCCGTTCTGCCTCATTTGAATAAAGATTTAACGGACAGTTGGAAACCGCGTGCATCGCTGCTTGCAGTTGATTCAGCGAGAAGAGAACGGAACGCGGAAACTCACGTGACAGCAGTAAAAAATCAATAGTGTTTTCTGGTGTAACGTCGGTCACATACACTTGATAATAAGCTTCCAGGGCACTGCAACCGCTGAGCAGTGCAGTCCATTGGGCAATGGCAAGTGCATCTTCTCCAGCAGAGGTTTCGCTTCTCATATAATGCTTTGAATCGAGAATACGTCCTGTCTTGTCGGCACGTTCGATGAATTTACCAATCGTAATGAAGTCATGGCCAATGCGGTGTGGAAACGTTGAATCAGTCACGCCTTGAAACAACTGCGACATCTCTTTGACCTGTTGAAAAAGTTCTTCATAGCCCTCTTGTTGCAGTTTAGTGATATCACGTTGCTTTAAATATAAATAAAGACGGTTGATCACTTCCCACATTTCAGAAGAAATCTGGTCGCGTATCATGCGGGCATTCTCGCGCGCAGCAGAGACGGTACTGTAGACCGAACTCAGGTTATCATGACTGAACATTAAAAAGTCCGTGACCGCCTCACTGTTGCGCGTAGTATAATACTGTTCGAATAAAGGTAAATCGCCCAGGCTCGACAAGATGGGTTGCCAATGGCGAAACGAGATGTCATCGGTCTCGGTGTCGGACTCCAGCAAAGACTGCAAGGTCACGTCGACCAGGCGTACGGTATTTTCAGCGCGCTCAATATAACGGCTCATCCAAAAGAGGGATTCTGCTACTCGACACAGCATAGTAATATTTGCTTTTAAATGTATATTTATTAAAAATAGTTATTTACTGAATATTCCTGAATCGTGGCTCTCTGCTATTCACCTACAGCGAAACGCATGCATCTTTCTGCAACACCCAGGTGTCCTTACTGCCGCCACCCTGCGAAGAATTGACCACGAGTGAGCCCTTGCGTAAGGCGACCCGTGTCAGCCCTCCAGGAGTGATTTTTATGTCCTCTCCGCAAAGAATATAGGGGCGCAGGTCGACATGGCAGCCATCAAAATGGTCACCAAAACAGGTAGGATGCCGGGATAATGAAATCGGTGTTTGAGCGATATAGTTGCGCGGCTCGGCTTTGACCTTCGCGCGAAAGGCTTCGACTTCTTGTTGGCTGGCCGCAGGCCCAATGAGCATGCCGTAGCCGCCAGCTTCATTTGCTGCTTTGACAACGAGCTTTTCCATATTTTGCAAAATATAGGCGAGGTCCTGGTCATTACTTGCGAGCCAGGTTTCTACGTTGGGTAAAATCGGGTCCTGGTCCAAATAATATTTTATCATATGAGGAACGTAATAATAAACGACCTTATCATCCGCAACTCCGGTGCCGATAGAATTGGCGAGCGCTACGTTGCCCTTGCGGTAAGCCCGCACCAGGCCGGCTACCCCCAGTAGTGAATCTTTGCGAAATACTTCGGGGTCAATAAAATCGTCGTCGATACGTCGATAAATCACGTCGACTTGTTGCAGGCCTTCGATCGTTTTCATGAAGACGCAGTCGTTTTCGACTACCAGGTCACGCCCTTCGACGATGCCGACTCCCATTTGTCTGGCCAGAAAGCAGTGTTCAAAATAGGCACTGTTGTACACGCCGGGTGTCAGCACAACCACAGATGGGTTGGGCTTTTTATGGGGACAAATATACTTGAAGACCTGCAGCAAATTGGCTGCGTAATTGGACACTGAGCGGACACCGCTTTTCGGAAAAATTCTTGGAAACGCACGTTTCATCGCTCGACGGTTTTCGAGCATATACGAGACACCCGAAGGACTGCGTGCATTGTCTTCCAACACCAGGTAGTTTCCTTGGTCGTCACGAATCAAATCCGTTCCGCAGATGTGGATATAAATATTTTTGGGAACGTCGAACCCCATGAACGCCGGGCGAAAGTAAGGGGCCGATTCGACGATGGCTCGCGGGATGACACCGTCTTTAATGATGTGTTGCTCATGATACACATCGTGCAGAAAAAGATTCAGAGCGCGCATGCGTTGCTCCAGCCCCAGGGATAGTTGCTGCCATTCGCTGTTAGGAATGATACGCGGTATCAAATCAAACGGGAAAATGCGTTCTGTTGTTTGTTGATCACCATAGACCGTAAAGGTGATGCCTTTTTGCAAAAATGCCAGGTCTACTGCTTCGCGTTTGCGCAGAAACACGGTTTCATCCATGCTTTCCAACTGCCGCGCAAGATTTCGGTAATGGGAGCGAATGTTGCCCGAGGCATCGAACATCTCATCAAAAAAATCTTTGCAGTCGTAAGTAATTTTCATCTTTTCCTTTGGATTCGGTATGTGCGTGTTGCGTGCAAGCGTTCGACTTTGATCGATTGAGGTATATCAGTGTTTCAAGCAGCTATCCTTTGATGCATTGCTGTCGGACAATAGCGCAGATTGTAGAGTGTTGGCAAGCTGTTTACACTGTGCAGCGATCCGGAGGGTTTGATTGACACAGCCGGAGATTCGAGCTTTGCTCGGCCTGGTGTAGGATCGACCAGGATTCGCTCAAGGAATATATGCAGGATTATGAAATTATAGGTTGGAAAGAGGTCGTCGATTTTCCTGGATGGAAGATTCGAGGTCTCGTTGCTAAATCAGACACAGGGGCCAGGGGATCCGCTATAGATGTCAGCAAAATCACTAAATTGAAGGGCGGTAAAGTACGGTTTGAGGTTGTGCTCGATGGCAAAAACCGTGACGTTACGCAGACGGTAGTGGCACCGATCAGCGGCACCACACGTGTCCGCTCCAGTAATGGCCAGACACAACAACGTTATAAGGTAAAAACAAAACTCGAGATTGGGCATATTCGTAAAGAGATCGAATTGAGCCTGGTGAATCGTGAAGGTATGATTTGCCGGGTCTTACTGGGGAGGACTGCATTGGGCTCAGATTTTCTGGTCGATTCTGCAGCCAAATACCTTTTTGGTAAACGTCGGCGCCCGTCTATTGTAAAATGAAAAAAGTTAAGTAATAATGAAGTCACTTAAGATAGGGATTCTTTCGCGCAGTCCAAGGTGTTACAGCACCAGACGTTTAAAAGCAGCAGCAGCAGCAGCTGGGCATAAAGCCACTGTGCTGGATACGATGAAATTCGGCATGTACGTTGAAACAAAATCCCCCGATCTCAGCTACCGGGGGAAGGCACTCAGCGATTACGATGCGGTCATCCCGCGCATCGGCGCATCGGTCAGTTTTTATGGTGCAGCAGTGGTGCGGCAGTTTGAGCAAATGGGTGTCTTTTGTCTAAACGCGTCGAATGCCATCAGTGTATCGCGCGACAAGTTACGCTCAATGCAAATACTCAGCCGCTACAATATTGGTATCGCACACTCTGCGTTTGTGCGCAATAAAACGGATGTGCTGCCGGCCATTGAAAAAGTGGGCGGTTCACCGGTGATTATTAAGCTGTTGGAGGGAACGCAGGGAGTGGGAGTCATTCTTGCCGACTCGACAAAAATTGCTGAAGCGATCATCGAAACCTTACAAAGTACCAAGCAGAATGTACTGATCCAGAAATTTGTTGCTGAGAGTAAGGGCAAAGATATTCGTGCGTTTGTCGTCGGCGACCGAGTGGTTGCAGCGATGCGGCGCCGTGCACAAGGCCAGGAATTTCGCAGTAATGTGCATCGCGGTGGGGCGACAGAGGTCGTTACCCTTGACCCCGAATACGAACGCACTGCGGTGCGTGCCGCGCGGATTATGGGGTTGCGCGTAGCGGGAGTGGATATGCTGGAAGGAAATGATGGCCCTGTGATTATGGAGGTAAATTCCTCGCCTGGGCTGGAGGGAATAGAAGGTGCAACGGGGCTCGACATTGCCGGAGAGATTATTTCCTATTTAACTGAGCATATTCGTTATGGTGATCTGGATTTGCGGCAGCGTCTGGCATTTGCGCGAGGATTTGTGGTAGTTGATATTACCATTGTCGCCAACAGCCCGCTCATAGGTAAGCAGTTGCAAGATTCAGGATTGCGGGAACGCGATATCATGGTCATGAGTATCGATCGCAATGGCCAGCACATGCCCGCTCCAAGAGGAACCGATGAGCTGATGGAAGGGGATGTGCTGTTGTGTTATGGTCCAAAATTGACGCTCAATGAAATTTTACCCGAAATTATCCGGCCAAAACGTAGAAAGCAGAAGAAAACCAGGAAATCATAAATATGGGCCGAGATTTAGTCATTGGTGGTGTAAAGGTGCCGCGTGGAGCTACGGCGGATATTAAGCTGCCCATATCCGAAACCTACACGGGTGACGTTATCGGTATGCCTGTCAAGGTGATTCGCAGTGCCAGGGAGGGGCCCGTGGTGTTTGTAACGGCAGCGATTCACGGCGATGAAATCAATGGCACGGGTATCATTCACGACCTTATATTTGGCGAGCCATTAGCACTTACGCGCGGTACATTGATCCTGGTGCCCGTGGTGAATGTGATGGGATTTGAGAATCAAACGCGCTACCTACCGGATCGGCGTGATTTGAATCGCTGTTTTCCGGGTAATCGCAAAGGCAGTATGGCTGGCCGTATTGCTGCGACCATCATGAAAGAAATTGTGGCTAAATGTGATTATGGTATCGACCTGCATTCGGCGGCTGCGCAGCGCACCAATTACCCGAATGTGCGGGCAGATATGTCGATACCCGAGGTCGCCAGGCTGGCACATTTTTTTGAGAGTGCACTGATTGTGAATGGCAAAGGGCCAGCCGGTGCTTTTCGGCGCGAGGCTTGCCGCAAATGCTGTCCGACGATCATTTTAGAGGCGGGTGAAGCGTGGAAGATTGAGCCCACCGTGTTGCGCATCGGTGTAAGTGGGATTAAAAACGTGCTGGTGCATTTATCGATGCTCGACGGCGAAATCGAGAAGCCGCCGTATCATGTTGTCGTGCACAAGACCAAGTGGGTGCGCTCCGAAGTCGGCGGTATTTTGAAGTTCCATGTATCGGCGGGTCAGTTTGTCGAAAAGCATCAAACACTGGCAACGAATTACACCATCTTAGGTGAGGTGCAAAACAGTCTGGTGAGCCCTGCGGATGGGATTGTGTTGGGCATGGCGACGATGCCAGCGGTAAAACCCGGCGAGCCGGTCTGTCACATTGCCATACCGGACAAGGGCATAAAAAAGCTGCGCAGAACGATGGAAGATGACGTCAAAGAGGAGCATATCCTTCATCAAATCGGTATCGATCTGGCGACGAATATCGATGTGGTAGAGGTAGAATGAAGCAGAGTAGCTGCACTCTCGCGCTGTCAAAAACGGGTGAGTCTCCTGATTGCATTGTCCTGATATATTGAGCACATATTTTAGCTTATCAGCTTGTCATCTTATCAACTCGCGTAGACATTAAGATTTTGACGCATGCCCGATTGGTTTTACCGAACAGTTTCGCAACCCGTTTTATTTAAACTGCCGCCTGCAACGGCACGTGCGTGTGCACTCGGATTTATGGGGCGGTTGGCGCGTTTGCCGTGTGGTGTGGGCAGGGGCTTGATTGAATTGCTCGGGCATATGCATCCTGATCGCCGTTTGCAATGTAAACTCGGTGAGCATACGGTGCAGAGTCCGGTTGGCCTGGGGTGCGGACTGGATCCAGCAGGGCAAGCGTTGTCGGCCTGGCAGCAATTTGGATTTGGCTACATTGAAGTTGGACCGGTTGCGACGCGCGCTGCCAATGTTGCGGATGGGGTCGAGCGGGACATAAAAACTGCAACCATTGTGTTGCCGGTGGAATGTACGTTTTCGGCAGCTAAAGTAAAAGAGCGCATCGGTGCAGCGTCTGTACCCGGGTGTAAGGTGATGATCCGGTTGCGGCCGCAGCCCGGGCAGAGTGTCTGTGCGGTATTGTCAGAGCTGACTGCGCTGATCGGCAATTTAAATACGGTGACCGATGTGTTCGCCATCGACGTGGGTGATTATTGGGGAGCGTGGACGGCAAAAGATTGGCAACGCATCCGTGATGGTTTGTTGGCGAACGCAGAATGGACCTGTGTGCTGTGTGTGCCGGTGAATCGTCCGTTACATCCACACCTGCATGTGCTCACTGAAACTTCCAGCATCCCGCAGGTGCGATTGCTGATAGATGGAGAGTTGCGGGCTGCGAGTAACCGGCAGTTGGGGAGGCCGGCTTTCAAAAAATCGCTGGCGATGCTGCAACAACTGCGGCAACAATTTGGCGAGCGGCCCACGATACTGGTTGCAGGAGGTGTTCACCAACCTGCAGATGCCAGAACGCTCTTAGCTGCTGGCGCTAATTTTATTCAGATCGACACGGGCCTTATTTATTCAGGACCGGGTTTGTGTAAGCGCATCCATGCAGCTATGTTGCAACTACTCGCCCCGCGCGGCATCCGTTGTCAAGATTCAGTATTCCGCAGAACCCATACACCGACGAAGGAGCCGGCGTGTGCAGTGCCGGGGACCGATGCCCATGCGCCTGGCGCACAACCGGAGCCTGGTCGCGCAGCGGACGTATCGCCGGTGCGGCAGTCCTGGTTCTGGACGGGCTGCATGGGCGTGGCGATGTTATTGGGCAGTCTGATTGCCCTATGGATATCCGCTACCGATGTCGTGTTCCCGTACGACTTGGAGTTTTGTGGATTGACCGTCGAGCAGCTCAGGGCGATCAATCCAAATCTGTTGCCATTCATGGCACATGACCGGGTAACCTTGGCGGGGAGTATGATTGCCCTCGGAATCATGTATGTGGGGTTGTCTTTTAACGCGTCTCGACAGGGTCAATCCTGGGCGAAAACGGCGATCCTCAGTTCCGCTGGGGTGGGGTTCTTCTCCTTTTTCCTGTTTTTAGGATTTGATTACTTCGATCCCTTTCACGGATTCGTAACCGCTGTCTTGTTTCAGTTGTTTGCTCTGGGGTTGTATGCCAAACTGCCGGGCAAGCGCTTGGATGGCGCGGTTGACTGGGTGGAAACACCGGCCTGGAGGTGGGCGCAATGGGGACAATTTTTGCTCGTCATCCACAGTGTGGGCCTGTTGTTGGCTGGTGGCATTATTTCTTTTATTGGTGTGCAAGATGTATTAATTGCCACTGACTTGGACTTTTTAAACACCGATCTGGCAACGCTGCGTGACGCGGGCTCCAATATTTTGCCGTTGGTGGCGCACGACCGGGCTACCTTGGGAGGGATGTTGATCGCGGCAGGTATTGTCTATCTGCTCACTGTGCTGTGGGGACTTGGACCGGGTAAGCCCTGGTTATGGCACACGCTGTGGTGGAGTGCACTCGCAGCGTACACCGCAACTATCGGGGTGCATTTTGCAGTGGGTTATATCGATGTGCTGCATTTGTTGCCAGCTTTTCTCGGACTGGGCATGATGACTGTGGGGCAGTTATTGCTGAGATCTTGGATGCACGCAAAATGATATCCGCGCAGACGGGTTCATCGGTTCAGGCCTTGACAAGGGGGAAAATCCTGTTTTGCTAACCCGTTTTCTTCACTTTCACCTTTTAAATTCATTCAATTATAGACTATGCAACCAACCTACCGACCACACAGAGTTAAGCGGGTGCGCAAGTGCGGCTTCCGTGCTCGATTGAAAACCCGAGGAGGCCGCAAAGTACTGGCTGCTCGCCGTGCTAAAGGCCGTAAGCGTTTGGCGCTCTAAATGCTGCGGAATCGCCTGGGCAGCAATCGCTTGAGCTTATGCGATTTACTCGCCAGCAGCGCTTTCACAAGGGCGATGATTTTAATCCCCCGCCCAAACTTGGCTGCAAATACGAATTCGGCGGATTTATTTGCCGAATTTTTTCTGTGTCCCCGTCGCAACGTTCCCAGCCGCGCTTGGGGATCATCGCATCACGGCGGGTTGGGAACGCCGTTAAGCGCAACCGTGGTAAGCGCGTATTTCGAGAGATTTTTCGCAACTGTCATGCTCATATACCCGAGCACTGTGACGTCATCATCATTGTGCGTGCCAAATTTGACCAGTATTCCTTTCAGCAACTGCGTGGACACTTTCTTCAGGCGTGTAAACGGTACGCTTCCCGGACTCTTTAGATTGAGAGATTGTTAAAATAAATGGATAAGAAAAACTTAATTTTGGGCGTTTTGTGTCTGGTCGGCTTTTTTGTCACCATGACAACGCAGTGGAATCAAAATATTGAACAAGCCAACCGGGAGGCAGAGCGGCGTGCAGCACAAACAGCGGAAGCGCCCCCGCCGGACGTAACTGATGCGCCCGCGCCAGCCACCACTACAGACAATGATGCAATTCGCCCTCTGCTAACACCGGTAGGAGATAGTGCAAAAGATGACCGCTCCACGCCCGCAGCCGGCGATTCTGCCGAGGATAGCATTTTTTCCAAAGTCGAAGAAGCTGAGCATTTGTTAGCTGAAGCAGCAGTTGATGAGGCACCTGAAAAGCTGTATGTGCTCGAGAACGAATTCATTCGCGTGACATTTACCAGCCGTGGCGGTGCCATCCGCCAAGTCGAATTCATTCACCAGAAGAAAAATGGCGAGTTGGACTACCCCGATACGCTGCGTTCAGATCAACCGTATGCATTTAATGTGGATGACAGGTTGCCGGTGTTGGCGATTGGCGTTGCTGAAGGTCAGACCACCCCGGAGAAATTTGCCGAGACGTTCAAAATGGTCAAGCAGACCGCTTCACTCATTCAATTTGTGTATCGGGATCCCAGCGGGGTGCTGATCATTCGGGGCTATCAGTTGGAGCCCGTTGGCGGTGAGGGGGAGCCCTACTCGATCAAACATGAAACGGAGTTTGTGAATGAGGGGGACGGTCGCTATTCACTGGATCTGTTCGTCAATCTCGGTGCAGTGCCACCGACAAAAGGCGATATTTATGGGGGGAATTTAAATTTTGGTTATTTCGCAAACGGCAAAGCTGAATTTATTGATTCGACGAAATTACTGGGATCACCGGGGGTTTTTCTGGGGTTTGGCAAACGGGCACCCATTTGGGAAGACTTCGGGCCTAAAGACGCAGCAGAACCGTTAACCATTCAGTGGGCGTCGATCAAAAACCAGTTTTTTGCCGGCGTATTGACCCCACACAGCGCGCAGCCAGCCAGTGGGTTTTTTATCGATACGGTCAAAATGGATTCGGTGGATGAAAAGGGCGAGCCGGAGTATGCGATGCGAGGATTGGTGCGATTCAACTTCGATAATCTGCCAGCGGGAGAACGAAAATTGTTTGCCATGGACTACTACGTGGGGCCCAAGGAATACAGCCGTTTGCAGGCAATGGGCGAAGGTCAGGATAAGGTCATGCAGTTGGCACCAGATGTCCCCGTGATCCGCAATTTTGCGGTCATCAGCAAGCTGCTCCTGTCACTCATGCTGGCCATCAATAGCTTCATCACCAATTGGGGACTCACCATCATTGTGGTGACGATTATTATTAAAGGGGCGATGTGGCCGTTGACCGCCATTCAAGTGCGTTCGGCGAAGCGCATGTCGAAAATCCAGGCACCCTTGCAGGCCATCCGCGAAAAATATAAAGACAATCCGCAGGCCCTGCAGAAAAAGACGATGGACCTCTTTCGGCAAAATAAAGTCAACCCCGCTGCCGGTTGTTTGCCGCTATTCATTCAACTACCGATTTTTCTGTCCTTATTTTACACCTTGCGCACCGCTTCCGAGTTGCGCTTTGCAGAGTTCCTCTGGGTAAAGGATTTGGCCTCTGCGGACACCATTAGCTGGCTGCCGGACTTGCCTGCCTGGATCCCGTTTTTTGGCGGACCGATTCATATTTTGCCGCTGATCATGGCCGTGACAATGGTGTTTCAAATGCGCATGACGCCGACGCCGACCACGGATAATATGCAACGCAAAATCTTCCAATTGATGCCGGTCATCTTCCTGATTTTTTGTTACCGCTTTCCTGCCGGTCTGGTGCTTTACTGGTCGTGCCAGAACCTTTTGACAATATTACAGCAGTGGTTGACCAATCGCGCGCCGGATGAGCCTGTCGAAATTGTCGAACCGGAGGCCAAACCGAAAAAAAAGAACTCGTCAGCGAAGCGAAAATCAGCGAAATTTAAACGTTGAGATTCTGCCAAATATGACAGTCGATACGAACGTCTAAGTTTTAAAATTTTAAATTTAATTCGAGTATGTCAGGACATAGCAAATGGGCGACCACGAAACGGCATAAGGCAGCTGTGGATGCCAAGCGTGGTAAACTTTTCAGCGTCATCTCTAAAGAACTCACTATATGTGCACGTGATGGAGGCGGCGACCCTGAATTCAACACACGCCTGCGCACAGTCATTCTCAAAGCCAAAGCGGCCAACATGCCGAATGAGAATGTGGACAAAGCGATCAAGAAAGGCACCGGTGAGTTGCCGGGTTTGGTGTATGAGGAGTTGGTGTACGAAGGCTATGCGCCAGGCGGTGTGGGGGTTATTGTCGAAGTGACCACCGATAACAAGAACCGCAGTGCATCGGATGTGCGCAGCACATTTACCAAGAACCATGGGAATCTTGCGGGTGCCGGTGCATTGGCGTTCAACTTTCAAAAAAAGGGCCAGTTTCTCATATCCGCCGACAAAACGACAGAAGATGCATTGATGGAAGTGGCCTTGGAAGCAGGCGCTGAGGACATCAGAAACGAAGGCGATCACTTCGAAGTGATTACGGAGTTGAGCGAGTTTGACGCGGTGGCCAAGGCTTTGGAAGAAAAAGCGATCGAGTGCGAATCATCTGAAATCGTCTACTTGCCCAACACCCTGGTGCCCATCACCGATGCTGATGTCGCTAAGCAAATCATTCGTCTTACGGAAGCGCTGGACGATTTGGAAGATGTGAAAGCGGTGCATGCGAATTATGACATCGACGAGAAACTGCTGTCGTAGGGCCTCGGCTGGATGCGTGCAGCAGAGGATATGCAACATCTTCGACGGCACTCAGCCAGCCGAAGGCCTGCGTAACCTGCAAGCAATTTAATCTATTTCCCTATCCACCCACCCACATCCGCCACGCTCGATGAACAAAGCTGAAGATAATGCTTACGCGCAGCAGGGAGAGGTCGGTTTGGTGGAGTATCAAGACTTCGTTCACCCCGAACCCTTTACTTTTGAAATGGGCGGGAGCATCGAGCAGTTTACGCTTCGCTATGAGACGTACGGTCGTTTGAACGCGCATAAAGACAATGCTATTTTAATCTGCCACGCCTTGAGCGGCGACCATCACTGTGCCGGGGTTCATTCATTAAAAGACCGCAAACCAGGCTGGTGGAATCACATTATTGGTCCTGGCAAGCCGATCGATACCACGCAGTTTTTTGTGATTTGTTCCAACTGCATTGGGGGCTGTCAGGGCTCCAGCGGCCCCTCCTCTATCAACCCTGCAACGGGACAGCCCTACAAATTAAAATTTCCGCTGGTAACCATTGGCGATATGGTGCGTGCTCAGAGACAACTCATCGCGCATCTTGGAATTGACCGGTTGTATTGTGTGCTAGGTGGATCCATGGGAGGGATGCAGGCCTTGCAGTGGGCGATTGAATATCCAGATTGCGTCGAGCGCGTGCTGGGCTTAGCGACCACTGCCCGGCAAAATGCGCAGGCGATTGCTTTTAATGAAGTGGGGCGCGCGGCCATCACGCAGGATCCTGCCTGGCAAGGTGGTGCCTACGAGGTCGGTAAGGGGCCCGATGTGGGCTTATCCGTGGCGCGGATGATGGCGCACATTACGTACTTTTCCGACAAGGGCATGGACGAAAAGTTTGGGCGCAATCGACGTGAAGGGAAACAAACGGTGCAACAGTTCGATGTTGAGTTCGAGGTCGAAAGCTATCTGCGTTATCAAGGCAGAGCCTTTGTTAATCGCTTCGACGCGAATACCTACCTGTATTTTACCAAGGCCTTGGATCGCTTTGACCTGTACGGAGACAGCGGATGCTTGGAAGATGCGTTTGCGAAAGTCAATGCGCGTGTATTGGTGATTGGGTTTACCACTGATTGGTTGTTCCCTCCACAGCAAAACCGTGAGATCGTGCACGCATTGCTGCGCTGCGGCAAACATGCGACGTATGCCGAACTCGGTATGGATTTGGGGCACGACTCCTTTTTGGTAGAGTCTCCAGAGTTGTACGAGTTGGTCCATGCCTTTATTGGACCGAAATCGTGAATGTCAAATTCATCGCAGTTGGCAGGATCAAGGACAGCCACTATGCAGCAAAAGTGGACACTTTTGTCACCCGTTTGCAACGCTTCGTGAAAGTGGGGTTTCATGAGATAAAAGAAACCAGACCCGACAAGGAAGCGAACGCCTTGTGTGCTGCGTTGGCCAGAGAAAACGGCTACAAATTTGTTCTGAGCGAAGAGGGAACGCTCTACACCTCTGTGCAGTTTGCCCGGCGTATCGAAACGATTGCCCGGGATCTCGTATTTGTGATCGGTGGCCCTGAGGGTTTGCATGAAGATGTGAAAGCAGGGGCAGATGAAATCTTATCATTATCGCCGATGACCTTTGTCCACGAGATGGCGCAGGTGTTCGTGGTTGAGCAAGTATACCGAGCGTTTACCATTATGCATAACGGCAAGTATCATAAGTGAGCAAGTTCGTCAGTTGGGGGTGAATTAAAAATGAAATTGGACCCCGAAGTTTCGCGCAGGTACGAAGGACCACGAACGATAAACATGAATTATACAAACTTCGTGGCTCTTCGCACCTTCGTGAAACTTCGTGACCCCAAGCAGGCTTAACCCGAATCTCTTACCACTCATTGAGCATAATCGCTCATGACGGAATATAGCAGCACGCAACTTGCCATGCGAATTTGTCCGGCAGCAGCCGGATCCCCCCAACTGCATCCGCATGGCTGCGTTTGACACACGGCTATTTTCTAGTCCTGAACCATTCTGCTGCGACTCTGGTGAGATGGCCCGGGATGACCGCGGTTAAGATGCACCTGTTATGGATGGCACTGCCTACGTGGATGACCCGTGGAACGGCGAAAGGTTTCAGCCAATCCGAGTAAGATAAGATTGGGCTCAAGCGTGATATCAGGAACGGCATCCTTGAGCAGTCTTTCGGCGGCCCCCCCGGTGCCAATAACTTTGGGTGCGACTCCGGCACCCTCTTTGCAGAGTGCTTGCATCACCCGTTGCAACAAGGCGTGGATCATGCCACTAAAGCCTACAAAACACCCCACCTGCATCGCTTCTACAGTTGATTTGCCAATGCCTCCAGCGAAGACCCAATCATGGGGATCCAGGGCCGGTAACAACGCCGTTTGTTCGTGCAGATAGCGGGTCATGAGTTCGAGCCCTGGAGCAATGATGCCGCCTTCGTAACCTGCTGCTGTCACGATATCGAAGGTGACGGCAGTGCCCATATCGATCACAATTGCAGGGACCCCGTAAAATGTTTGCGCAGCGATAGCGTTGGCCAGGCGATCCTGGCCGATTTCATCCGGCTTGGGATAATTAAGGCTCAATCCCGGGCAATGGGTGTGATTGAGATGGACACTGTGGATTTTGTGCTGGGCGAGTATGTGCTTGAGCTGCTCAGTTGCGCAAGGTACCACTGAGCAAAATGCAATGCCTTCACACTCAATGGCATTGAGCACGTTGGGAAGTTGTGCCGAGATATCGCCGGTGTTGATTTTGGCGGCAGTGTCTACCCGCCAATCATTCGTGTGAACCCTCCCATAGTGTGTAGAGGTGTTGCCAATGTCAATGCAGAGTACGCGCATAAAGTTTGAAGGATAGATACAGAAAGCTGTGCTGGCAACCCCTGGAATCTTCAGCTGTTATCCTGATACACCTTGTGCAACGTGACATCACCCGCCTTGAATGTACGCTGCACGCCGTTTTCAGTTTCGACCAGCAATGCCCCGTCCGGTTCGATGCCGATTGCGCGTCCAGTGTAATGGCCATCGTGCGCACCCACGGTGACCACCTGTCCACGCAGGGCATCATACAGGTCCCAACGACGGGTAAAATGCCTGGCAAATGCGCCTGCAATAAACGACTCGTAAGCGTCGATAGTGGCTCTGATAACAGCCGATGCGATGGCGTGTATGTCCAGCCAGTAGCCAGTGGTTTGCGCCAGTGAGCTGGCGGTGCGCTGGAGTTCGTGTGGCCAGTCGTTTATCTGACTGTTTACATTGAGACCTAATCCAAACACAACGATGCGCGTATACCCTGCATCGACCCGGGCTTCGCTGAGCATGCCCGCTATTTTTTTGCCGCCTGCGATGAGGTCGTTGGGCCATTTGACTTTTATTGGTAAATCAAATGCTTCGTTGAGGACGGCACAGATCGCCATCCCCTGCCACAAGGTGAATTTTTCCATTTGATGGGGGGGCAGGTTCGGCGTGAAGGCAAAGGATACGTAGAGGTTGCCGGGATCGTTGCTATACCAGCTGCGGCCGAGTCGACCGCGGCCTCCGGTTTGTTGTCCGGCCAGCACGACCATCGGGGTTGGGGCACCCTGGTTGACCAGGTCCTCCGCTGCTGAATTCGTGCTGTCAATGGACGGATAATAATGAATATGGGTGAAACATTTGTCTTTCATCAGATGGGCGCGGAGGAGCGCTGGATGGAGGGTGTCAGGTTGCCGGACGAGCCTCGTGTAAATAGCGTCTGAATCGAAGATAAAACCTGCATGTTGCAACGCATGAATCTGCGTTTGTAGTTGATCCATGGATACGTTTAACTCCCTGGTGAGTTCCATCAAGTTGACCTTTTTCGATCGTGCTCTCAGTATGGCTGCCAGTAAATGAGTCGTGAGTTCGTCCATGATGTTCAACCTTCAAGGCTGAGCGTGCATCCAATCCATGCCGATATCTTGCCATTGGCTTTGATGGATAAGCGCGCCGCAGGAGATGAAGTCCAGTCCAAGCTGGGCAAGTTCCGGCAGCGTTTGCAAGGTGATGCCCCCACTGGCTTCCGTGTAGGCTTGATTGCCGATGAGAGCAATTGCTTCCTCGAGCTGGGCGATGGAAAAATTATCCAGCAGGATGACGTCAGCGCCGGCTTGCAGAATCGGTTGAATTTGGTCGATATGATCCACTTCGACTTCAATCGCAAGGTTGGGGTGTCGCTTGTGCGCGAGGCGAACAGCGTCGGCCAGCTGCTGACCCGCATGGGCACCACTTGAAGCAAGATGGTTGTCTTTGAGCATAACTCTATCAAACAGCCCAAGCCGGTGGTTCCAGCCACCTCCGCAAGCAACGGCGTATTTTTCCAGCATACGCAATCCCGGAGTGGTTTTACGCGTATCGAGCAGCACGGTTTGACTGTCTGCCAGCAGGGCGCTGTAACGAGCTGCCTGGGTGGCGATACCCGAGAGGTGTTGCAGGAAATTCAAGATCACGCGTTCAGCTTTCAGCAGGGTAGCAGTTGTGCCGCGCAAGGTGCCAATAACATCGCCGGTTTGCAGTTGAGCACCGTCCTGTCTGAGGGCCGTAAAGGTTGCATCGCCGCCATAGGCTGCCAGAATGTTGGCCACCAGATGAATTCCGCACAGGGTCATGGGTTGACGGGCGATGAGTTGCGCTTGCCCTGGGTGGGATAGTGGCAGTGCGTCGGTCGTCGCGTCGCCGGGGTGAGTGGGGACATTTTTTAAACCCACGCCTTGCAGGTCCTCCAGGAGCGCGAGTGATATAAGCTGGTTGATATAACCAGGATCCAGCTCCTCCCAGGTGATTTGCCGGAAAAGATGAGCGAAGTGTGGACTGGACTGGTTTGACGAAGCCATGTTGGACAGTGAACGTAGGTGTAACGAATTGGTATCTGGTGACAAACATTTTAACCCGGACATATCACCAAAGTCGCAGCAGAATGGTTCATGTCTAGAAAATAGCTGTGCCCAACGCAACGGTGCGGATGCAGGATGGGCTGTTCGGCGTTGGTCGCGGGTGCATAGGCTGATAGACGGTCACACAATGATTTTCACACTCTAAATCAAGCTGGGTTGCAGTACGTGCGGTGCCGTTGCGTCGGAGAAAGGGCTTACTGGCTGCGTTGGCGCAAGGCCTCGTAGAGAACAAGCGTGGCGGCTGCAGCCACATTGAGCGAGTCGGAGCAGCCACGCTGTGGAATACAAATGGGGGTGTGCTGCGCCTCCAGCCACGTTTTCGTCAGGCCGGTGTGTTCATTACCCATGACGATGGCGCTCGGTTGGGTGAAATCGGCGTCCCAATACACGGTGCTGGCCTGGGGAGTTGTAGTGAGCACTTGTATCGCATGGCAGCACAGGAATTGGCAGGTAGCCTGGGGAGAGGCGAGGTAGGTCGGGACCGAAAAAAAGGCGCCTTGAGATGCGCGAATCACATTGGGGTTGAACACATCCAATTCGAGGTCGCAGCAGATAAGGGCATCGGCACCAACTGAATCCGCAGACCGCAGGAGAGCCCCCAGGTTGCCTGGTTTCTCGATACCCTCGACGACCAGGAGTAGTGCCTGATCGCCGATATGCAGGGTGCTGAGTGCGGGCAGCTCGGTGGCCGCTACCGCCAGAATCCCATCGGGTCCCTCGCGGTAACACGCCCGCTCAAAGGCAAGCGGAGCTACCTCAAATATAGCTGTGCCCTGTGTTTTTGCCCGATCGATGATCGCTTGTGTTGCAGCTGTGCGGAATAAGGAAGGGCAAATGTACAGTTCCTGGAGACGGATGGCCGGACTGCGTTGTGCGCGGCTGGTCTCGCGCACGCCTTCGATACAGTAAAGCCCCAGTGCATCTCGGTATTTCCGTTCGCGGAGTTTGACCAGGGTTTTTATCCTTGGGTTTTGTCTGGATTCTATTTTTTCAACAGGCATGATTACAGAGTAAAGCGCAGGCCCTTGCGCAGACGTGAGTTCCTGACGACTTCAATAGGCACGTACTGGCGTGATACTTTGCCTATCATCTTATCAACTTATCAACTTATCAACTTCTTAACGCATATGCGTATTCCAAAAAAATTTAATCCGGAGCCCTTTTCTTATCATCACGAGCTCGAACTCACCATCGACACCTTGACGAATCTTGGAGTTGGTTTGGGACGCGTTGAGGGTTGGGTGGTGATGGTACCCTTTGCCCTGCCGGGTGAACGTGTAAGAGCACGCATCTTCAGAAACCACAAAAATTATTCAGACGCTGATTTAGTCGAAGTGCTGCAAGCCTCTGCCGATAGAGTGGAGCCTCAGTGCGCTTTGTTTAGTAAATGTGGCGGGTGCCAATATCAGCATTTGAGTTATGCAGGCCAGTTGGAATGGAAGCGCAGTCAGGTAGTTGAGTTGCTGGCTAAGATAGGGGGCATCGAGCACCCGGTGCAGCCGACGCATCCTTCGCCGGTCGCGTATGGCTATCGCTCCAAGTTGACCCCCCATTTTGCCAAACCGCGCGAACCAGAGTTTCCGATCGGGTTTTTGCGCCAGGGTCAGCGCACAATTATCGATGTGCCGCAATGTCCAATTGCGACAAAGGCAATTAACGAGGCGCTACCGCAAGAACGGCAGCGGATGCGTAATCCAAAAAAACCTTATAAAAAAGGGGGCACGTTGTTATTCAGGCACACGCTGGAGGGGGTGACGACCGATAACCAGGCACTCGTTTCTGAGCGTGTGCGAGATGTGGTGTACCAATTTCGAGCAGGTGATTTTTTTCAGAACAACCCGTTCATTTTACCTGCATTTGTCGATTATATTGTGGAACAGGCGCAAGCTTCGGATGTTCGTTATTTGATCGATGCTTATTGTGGCGTGGGGATGTTTGCCTTGGCTGCCAGTCCTTATTTTGAGCATGTGTTTGGGGTCGAAGTGAATGCCAGTGCGGTGCGGTGGGCCAATGGGAATGCAGCGATCAATCGGTTGCAAAACGCTACTTTTTTAATCGGGCAAGCCGCAGCGATTTTCGCTAAAGTTGCTGTACCCGGGAGTAGCACGGCGATGATCATCGATCCGCCACGCGCTGGCTGTGACGCTGGTTTTTTACAGCAATTGCTCGATTTGCAGCCGGCACGGCTGGTATATGTGTCCTGTGAGCCCGCCACTCAGGCCAGAGACATGAAGATTTTGGTCGAAGGTGGATATACGGTAGAGCACATCCAGCCGTTTGACTTATTCCCACAGACGCGCCATATTGAAAATGTCGTTACCTTGTCTGCATGAATAAACAACTTGTGGTGAATTGAAACATACCTCATTTTTTGTTTGTAAAAGGCTTATGAAAATTAAGGGATGTAGAATCGAAACAGGTTTTAAATCTGGACTTTTTGAGTAAAATGACAATCATTAAGGTCGATCAAAGGTATCCCGGTTCATCTATTGCGCACCCCGAAATTTCCCAAATATTACCCACATGATTTACCCTGAATATAAATTACTGTCTGTTCGGCATCGGTCTCACACTGGAAGTTCAGGATTCACATTGGCTGAAGTCATGATGTCGATGCTGATCGCATCCTTAGTGACGGTTGCGCTCGCCAAATCCATGATCTTAATGCAGTATTCTGCTGAGGATAATCTGTATCAGGTCGCGGCACTGAATGTGGCCGAAACCACGCTGACACAGATGAAGTCAGCATCACCAGGAGTTTTGCTGACTCTTGCCAACAGCAATGACCAAACATTCAAGGTAGATTTAGGGATTGAATCCATTGAGTTGAACCTGGGCCAGGAAAACGAATTGAGTGTCCCGATTGTGATAGATGCTGACAAACCTAAATCGATGACAGTGATTGTGAACCCAACCATAGATTCGCTGCAAAATGACACGGTTCTTCATTTAAAAGTTGCATACACGTTCGAGCACCCGCGGACAGGTCGTGTACGCAACAAATTTATTCAGAGCATGCGCAGCCGAGTGAACACTTATTAATATACAGCGATGGTAAATTATCCAAACTACAATTGTCCCTCTTTTGCCCAAACCAGGCGAAGCGCATTTACACTGATGGAAATGATGGTGGCCTTGGCTGTTGCCACTGTGGTGGGACTTGTTCTGACAACGTTTGTCATTCGGTATACCAAAAGCATTTCTTTTACCACGAACAAGGCGCTTATCACCAGGGATTTTCGCGAATTTTCCATTCGACTGTCTGCAGATGCTCTGGAGGCCACCCATGTGGTCATTTATCCTAGCTTTGACCAGATGACACGAGACAACCGCAGGAGAATGGGTGAATCGGGTGACTGCCTTGTCCTGGTCCGAACCGTGCCATTTCGGGGAGTTAATGGTGATCGAATTTACCAAAAAATAGTGGTCTATTACCGAGAAGCTGGCGCCAGCCCAACCCGACCGATTTACAGGAGAGCATTCATTCATCTTGGCCCGATTTTTTCGACGAAGGACCAGACTATAGAAGAGCATTTAGCGACAATTGTTGATCGGCTTGGCCCTCCGAAGCAGGTGCTGGCATCATCGGAAGGTTTCGCGGGAGGTGATGATTTTTTCTATCGGAAAACTGTCAATTCTTTTCGAGTCAATGCAGAAATTCACCATGGCAAACATGCACGTGAGGTGAGTAATGTTTACAGCTTAACTTTTTCAACTGGAGGATAACTTATGCATTTTAATAAAAGAGGTAGTGGTTTATTTGTCGTATTGATTGTTTTGACGGCAACTGCATTCGCCGTTTACGCGGTCATGGATTTTGTCAACGGTGAGCGTGATCTGAATGCGCAGAACGAGGCTCATGTTAAAGCCAAGCTGGTTGCTGAGAGTATGCTCCAAGCCGCAACTGCAAAACTTCACAGACGCCTGGAAAACTCAAGCGTTATCCTCGGCGATGCCTTAGGACCGGAAAAAGACTACATTCCATTAGGTGACGATTTTTGGAACCTGTATCAGGATTCTGACGAATATACACTGGTTAAGCCTGTGAAAAGAACATATACCGATACTACTCAATTCTTTTCGGAACCTACGGAACTTATTTATGGTCGAATTACACCGCCTAGCATAACATGGCTTGACGGTAACAGGATCGAATACCAACACGATCCTGAAAGAGGCAAGTCTGTACAAAAAAGAGCTTTACAGATGTTTGCGAAAGCCACTGTGGAAGCCCCGCATTCTCAACAAAAAACCGTGTATGCCAGACAAATTTTGGAAATTCGCGAAACGGCCCTGTTTTATTATGCCATATATTATAATTTGCCCATGGAAATTGCCCCTGGACCTAATATGGATGTTTATGGTGATGTCCATGTGAATGGGGACGCATGGTTCCAGTCGGGAGCGGGCAACAGCTTGAATTTTTACGGCCGGGTCACCATCGCCGGCCATGTGCATTATGGTCGCCACCCTGATAGCAGAGGGAGAGTAAATGTTGGTGAAGTTAACTTTGTTGACAGTAACGATAATCTTATCAACATGGAAAAAAATCCCAGTTGGCCGACAGCAGCGCAGGATATGTTTGCAGGTACCTGGCTCGAAAGTAGTGCTGACAATTTTCGTGAGTTAGCTGATCAAATATGGGACGGCAATTTACGCACAATCGATCATGATGTTGCACGGATCCAGTTGGCGGGCGTCTCGGAATACATCGAAGATACCAACCCGCATACAAACAGAAAAGAAGCATTTAACAGCAGTTATACCCTTATTCAGCCAGTGCTGAACGAAATTATGGCCCCTTCTCCAAGCGAGGATCCCGAAGGTTATGAGCGCGCAGAAAACCTGAAGGCAGCCGAAAGACACAAATTTGCCTACAAGGCAGGCCTGACGATTGAGATTGGTGATGACGGATCACCGAGTTATTACACTTACGAGCGCGATAGTTATAATGACATAGTTTACGACGATGATGGTTCTCCAAAGAAAATTCCACTTACGCCAGCAGGTGAATTTGTAGCAAAAGAGATCTTCACTATAGGGCGTGGCGAAATCCAGAAAGGGCTCTATGACAAGCGGCAAGGCAAGAATATGAATCTGATCGAAGTGGACGTCTCGGTACTTAAAGACCTTGTCCACAGCGATGATTCAGGCCGATGGGGAGGAGATGATTTAAAACATAAACCCGAAAACTGGTGGAATGGGGTCGTTTATGTAAAGTTTCCTCAAGAAAGCGCGAGCTCTAGCCGCCCGGACAATGTCAATCCTGCAAGGTCACGTAACTGGGGAGTAAAACTGATCAATGGCGAAACAATACCAAATCCGAGCTTTGCTCACAGCAGAGGAGAATATGGTATGTCCATCGCTACGAATCAGGTAATGTACGTAGAAGGAAACTATAACTCAGATGGCATCATAACTGAGGACTCGTCAAGGAGGCCGGACAATAGAAGCGCTTTCAATCAGGAGGGTCAGGAAGCACCCGCCGCTTTGGCTGCTGATGCAATTACCTTTTTAAGCGAGGCTTGGAACGATGCAAACAGCAACAAAGGCCTGAACCATCGAGTCGCAAAACCAACTGAAGTCTCTGCGGCTATACTGACGGGGCTTGTACCTTCCGGGAAAAATGGCAGTAAAAGTTATAGTGGTGGGGTTGAAAATTTCCCTCGTTTCCTGGAAAACTGGAGAAATAAGGATTTTGCCATGCGCGGATCTATCGTAGCTATGTTTGAAAGTGAAGTTGCAACGAAAGGCTGGGGAGCCGGAGATGTTTACAAAGCTCCTATCCGCAATTGGGGGTATCATGAAAACTATAGAGAAACGCCTCCCCAAGGCCCCAGCATCAATTCCTATCGTGTTATCAATTTTGAGTTACTTTCCCAAAGTGAATAT
>Ga0209949_1000440_pt1 | contig 21979 bp, 14 predicted proteins | sample SalPonC_black_MG_FD_185711 | JGI IMG/M metagenome (GOLD analysis project Ga0209949, IMG submission 185711) | Salt pond soil microbial communities from South San Francisco under conditions of wetland restoration - Salt Pond MetaG... | ecosystem: Environmental > Aquatic > Marine > Intertidal zone... | reverse complement strand
TTCCTGGTTGGCGAAGCCGGCCTTGCTGTTGTCGGCCGTCTCCTGCAGCACGTCGCGGACGGCGCGGCGGGCGATGCGTTCGTCTTCCGGGTCGAGCTCGGCGAGGAGCTCGCGGCGCAGGCGGGGGTGCAGTGTACCCTCCTGCAACCAGGGAATACGCGCGAGTTGCAGCAGGCGGTCGTAGGTAATCTCGATGCCCAGCGCTTCGCCGACGGCCAGGGTGACCTCCCAGGTAGGCGCGGGGTAGACAGCCAGGGCGCAGAGCCAGCGGCGCAGTCCGGGCTGCCCCTGCAGGAAGTCGTCGTGATCGGCCAGGGTGCGCCAGCGGCGGTGGTTGATATCGGGTTCCTGCCGGCGCTCGCGCAGCAAGGTCTCGCGCCACTCGCGGAAGGAAGGCGGCAGATCGTCCCGCTCCAGTCCCGCTTCGATGAAGTGGGCGGCGGCCACCAGTCCCGACAGGTCGGCAGGGAAGAGGACGAAGAGGTTGTCCAGCGCCCCCTCGCGGTAGGTCCAGGAGACCGGCGGCAGGGGGGTGAGCAGGAAGCGGTGGCGCCAGCGGCGCAGGTCGGCCCGGTAACCGGGCTGCATATCGGGGCGGCCGGGGGCGTAGGGATCGAGCAGGGCGTGGGCGTCGCCCAGCACGATGAGTCGGTGTTCGGGATAGCGGCGGTGCAGGATTTCCAGGTTCATCCCTTTGGGATAAGCGGCGTTCCAGACGCGCCGGGGCTCCTCCCGGTAATAGAACAGCTCGGTGTGCACATCCTGCCCTTCCATCAGATTCACCAGGTACTTGAACAGGTGCGCCTGATGGCTGCCCTCCGCCTGCTCGTCGACCAGGAAGAGATAGTCGGTGGGCTGCGAGCGAAATCGATAGCGCAGATCCAGGAATCCGCCCTGGTTGATCGTAGCGGTTACGGTGGCCGGCACGTCCAGCACCGTCTGCAGTCCGATCTGGCGGTGGCGCAGCGCGTCGGCCACGCGGTACTGCTCCGCCTGGGGGCGGATGCTGCGCTCCTGGTTTTGGAAGGGAATGGCGTAGGGCGCATGGTCGGGCGCGGCGAAGCGCTCAGGATCGACGCGCAGCGGGGCGGGGGCCTCCGCCGGGCGGCGCCACCAGCGCTGCCAGAAGGTCAGCGCGCCCGCGCCCAGCAGTCCGAGCAATACCCAGGCCAGGGTGGTGAAGGTGGCCAGCGGCTCCACTTTGTCTTTTTTCAGTTCGGCGGCCAGCGGCAGGAAGGCCTTTTCGTCGCGGACGGTGAGTTCCTTGCGGCGCTGCACCCGGCAGTAGCCCGCCGCGTTCGGCCGCTCGACGAGGAGCTGTACGCGGTAGGCGCCTTCGGCTTCGTAGGTGTGGCGGGCGGTAGCGGTACTCGCCGTATCGCCGTCGCCGAAGTCCCAGCGGAAGCGCAGGGCGCTGGTATCTTCGGCCACCGGAATGCGGAAGGTCAGCTCGGAGCCGGGCGAGAGCGGGCCAAGTACTTCGATCTCGGACCCTACCAGCGGTGGATTGCTGCAGGTAATGCGCAGGGAGGATTCCCCGGTATAGGTGGTATCCTTAACACCGGATTCCAGTTCCAGCCGGATTGTTTTATCCGGACTACTTCCGACCTCCGTAATGGGCAGGGACCAGCGATAGGGAGTGGTATCCGCTGCCATGGTTTCTCCCGCCGCATCGATCAGCGACCAGCGGAAGGAAAGATCGATGGAGTCCACATTTTCCAATAGCGTTTCTACCTGCAGCGTGTCCCCCAGGGTTATTTCCGGCGCGTGCCGTAGCCGGACGATGGGCTCCGGGCCGGTCGGCTGCAGCCACCAGTAAATCCCTGCCGCCAGGCTCCCCAGTGCGATGACGCCCAGCAGCCAGAAGGCCCATTTCGGGAAGGAGCGGGGCTTTTCCTCCTCCGGCTCAGCCGGCTCCTCCATCAGCGGGCTACCCTTCTCCCCTTCCGCCGTCACTTCCTTGTAGTACTGATCGAACAGCTCGTAGAAGCGCTCCTGTTCGGCCGCGTTGCGGGCGACGACGGGCGCCAGCACGTACTTCAGTCGCTCCGGCTCGTGCAGGTACGCGCGGGCCGGTCCGTTGAGCAGGTGCAGCAGGCGGCGGCGGTCGGTCGGCGTCAGCTCGAAGCCGGCGAGCTCGAGGCGCTGGATAAGGGCCTCGAAGGGCAGGGTGATATGTGAGTTGTTGTTGCTTATGACACGCTAGTTTACAAGTTTAGAAGTTTAGTCACCGCCCCGCTGGGGCGGCTGGTTTAGAAGTTTAGAGGTGAGCGGGGGTAAGCTCCGGATTTCGCCGGTAAAAGACCTCGGTAAGTCAGTTTTTTTCGCCGCTTCCTCGGCTAACCGTAGCTGGCCGCTAAACTTCTAAACCAGGCCCCGACGAAGTCGTGGGCCGTCTAAACTTCTACACTCTCTCATTCATCCATTTCTCAAACTCCCCTTCCATCCATCCCTGCACCGCTTCCAGGTCCTCGCGGGTTTTGACGAGGATGGCCAGGTTGTCGCGCAGGCGCCGGCGGTTCTTTTTCAGGTCTTCCAGCGTCGCTTCCGGGCCGACGCCCAACATGCGGAGCCAGGCGATCAGCTCGGCGGTAGCGGGGCGCTTGCGGGGGGCGAGCTCGCGCACCTTGTAGAAGTAGTCGAGTAGAAGGTCCAGTAGTTTATCGAGACTTTCGGTATTGTCCGTTTCATCCAGGCCGAGCTGGGTGTGGGCGATACGCAGCAGGTCTTCCTTCTCCGGGAAGGGGATGTGGTAGAAGATGCAGCGCCGCAGGAAGGCATCGGGCAGATTTTTCTCCGAGTTGGAGGTCATGATGACCACGATGCGCTGTTCTCCGCCCCGTTCTACGGGGAAGTTATCCAGTTCCTTGACGCGGAAGTGGTAGTTTTCGATTTCGTTGAGGATATCGTTAGGGAAATCGCGCGGCGCCTTGTCGATCTCGTCGATGAGGACGACCGAGCTGGCCGGGCCGTCGATCTTTTCGCGCTCTTCCTCATCGAAGAGGGCCAGGTATTTGTCCTGCGGATTGGTCAGCGCAATCGCTTTGCCCAGGGCCTGCAGCTCGATGAAGTCGACCGTTTTAGCCGCGTGTTGTCCGTTTTCGCGTTTGATATTAGCCGTCTGGAAGTGGCCGACCGCGTCGTAGGTGTAGAAGAGGTCGCGGGCGGCGGAGGTGGTTTTGGTGTTGAAGATGAGCGGCTTTTCGCGAAAGCGGTACGAGGCGTCCAGGTGTTGGGCCAGTTCGTAGGCCACGCGATCGGCCAGGCGCGTTTTGCCGGTGCCGGGCTCGCCGGTGAGCAGCAGCGGCTGGTTGAGGTCGAGCGCCACCTGGACGGCCTGCAGCAGTGCGTCGTTCATGACGTATTTGTCGGGCCGGAAGGCGGTGGTCAGGGGTTTATTGATGCGTAGTTTTGAGTCCATTACAGGCCTAGTTGTTGGTTGTTAAAGGCGTCGATGATTTTATTGAGCTGGAGTTGTACAGTCTCCATATCGAATTCGCGTTCGTGTTCGCCGAAGTATGCTGTCATGAGGGCTTTGCGTTCCACGGAAGTAGGCGCCAGCTGGCTGTAGAAGCGGAACCAGCGGCTGATATCGCGGCGGCTGACTTTATCCAGTTCGGCGAGGGGGCGGATGTATTCGCTGTTTTCCACCGTCTCGCGGATCTCTTCGATCAGTTCTTCCTCCTCTTCGTCTTCCTCGAAGATGACGGCGAAGAAAAAGAGGAAGGTCGGGCTGTCGGACGGCAGTTCTACGCCGCAGAATTCACCGAAGAACCAGCGGGCGACCTTGGGCGTCACGCGGCTGTCCCAGTCGTAGGAGCCGACGGGGATGTATAGGCAAACGTAGTCCTGTTCGCGCAGCTCGCCCAGCAGGGGGCTGTGTTCCACGACGTAGCGCAGGTCTTTCTGCAGCAGCGGCTCGTGCTCGTTGTAGGAGACCTGCAGGGTAGCGAAGAGGTTTTTGACCAGCTGCTGCCGGAAGATGTTCTCGCGGCGGGTACCCTTGAGTTTGATCTCGTAGGCGAGCGCCTTGCAGAGCGGCCAGTCGCCCTCTTCCTGTGGAGTGAGCATACCCCCTTCCCGCTCAAGGGCGATGCGGCGGAACATGCCGCGGTGGCTCTGCGGCTCCCAGCCGTAGAGGTAGTAAAACTGAGCTTTTTTCCGCTCTTTTTGTTGCAGCTGATACAGCTCTTCGAAATCGTCGCTCTGGTCGATGCGGTCGCAGGTGAACTGGTGATTCGGATGCAGTGGGGTGCGCGTCTGCGTATCATTTGCCGAAAGGCTATCCTCCTGCGGTGTATTGAGGTTGTGCTCGCATTCACTGATGAGCTGCAAAACGTGCTCGCTGGTTTTTGTCAGCTCTACGCTGTACAGTTCCCGGGTAAGTGTTCCCTTCATCATCTCTTTGTGCGCCCGGTTGAAGCCGGCCAGTTTTAATTCCAGCGCCAGTTTTGTATCTTCCATGCGCTGCGCCTCCGTCCACTGCAGCAGCCGGCGAAGGCAGTCTTCCAACTCGCCTTTGCGCAGGAGTTCGCGGATGCTATGGAGTTCTTGCAGCGGCATTCAGAAAAGGTTGACTACGTTTACGAAACCTTCAAAGGTTTCGTAAACGTAAAACAATTACAACAATAAGATCAACAGCTAAATATATCCAAAATTTCAGGATTAGGAACACAGTGGGGGGAGAGATTTGAAGATACGAAGAAACACTTTACCTTGCAGGGAAGTTAATGACTAATTATGAGCACGAGACCCGAGGACCGCAAGTTCGGCACCGCGCCGGTATTTTTCACGGCCATCGCCACCATTTTGGGGGCGATTATGTTTCTGCGTTTCGGTTTTGCTGTGGGTAATGTTTCTCTGATCGGGACGATTGGCATCGTGCTCATCGGTCACGCCGTGACCATCCCTACCTCTATGGCCATTGCCGAGATCGCGACGAACCAGAAGGTGGAGGGTGGTGGGGAGTACTATATCATTTCCCGTTCTTTCGGGCTGGTAATCGGTTCCTCTATCGGTATTGCGCTGTATTTGTCACAGGCTATCAGTGTGGCTTTTTACATCATTGCTTTCTCAGAAGCTTTTATTACCCTGTTTGACTGGCTGGCCAACACTTTTGTACTGCCGGAATGGGTGCTGTGGCTGCTGCAGCAAAAGCAAACGGTAAGCATTCCCGCGCTGATTGCCCTGACGGCGATCGTGTTGATCAAGGGCGCCGACCTCGGCGTCAAGACGCTCTACATCGTCGTGACCACGCTGATCCTCTCGCTGGCCGCTTTCTTTCTGGGCACTACGGAGTATGCCCGCACCACGCCGGTAGACCCCTTTGTGCATGTGGGTAATTACAACCCGGCGGGCGCCGGCACAACGGAAAGCAGTTCCGGGGCCGATCTGCTCAAGGACCTGCGCAGCCGGGAGCAGCCGGAGGTTCGGCAGGATGACAATCCTCCTGCTCAAAACCGGCAAAACAATACGAATCCGGTAGGCTTTTTCACCGTTTTCGCCATCATCTTTCCAGCCTTCACGGGGATGACGGCGGGCGTAGGTTTATCCGGTGACCTCCGCAACCCAAGCAAGTCGATTCCGCTGGGCACCCTTTCGGCGACGATTACCGGCATGATCGTCTATATGTTTATCGGGTACAAGCTGGCCGATTCCGCCCCGCCGGATGTATTGGCCGACACCAGCCGCCTGGTGATGGCCGAGATCGCCTTCCAGGGCTGGTGGATCATTCCGCTGGGGCTGGCGGCGGCGACCATCTCCTCCGCCATCGGCTCTATCCTGGTGGCGCCGCGCACTTTGCAGGCCATCGCCCGCGATCGCGTATTGCCGACCACCGGGATCAATTATTGGTTGTCGCGGGGCAAGGGCAAGTCTGATGAACCCTACAACGCTACCATCATTACCATCTTACTGGCCTTCTTTTTCGTCATGCTGGGCGGGCTGGATGCGGTGGCGGCCATCATTTCCATGTTTTTCATGGTCACCTACGGTACGCTGTGCCTGATCTCTTTTCTGCAGCACTTTGCCGCAGATCCCTCTTACCGGCCGACTTTCCGTTCGCGCTGGTACATCTCCCTGTTCGGGGCCATCGCCTGTTTCGGGCTGATGTTTTTCATGAGCCCGGGCTACGCCCTCCTCGCTCTGCTGATGATGGTGCTCTTTTACAATATGATAGCCTACTACAACCCTGAGAAAAAGAACCTGGCATTGATTTTTCAGGGTGTCATTTTCCAGTTCAGCCGGCAGCTGCAGGTCTTTCTGCAAAAGGCGGAAAAAGAACAAACCCGGAGCTGGCGTCCCTCAGCGGTGTGCATTTCGGAGGCCTCTTTCGAGCGGCTCGCCGCCTTCGACCTGCTGCGCTGGCTGTCGCAGCGCTACGGCTTCGGCACCTACATCCACAAGATCGACGGATATTTGTCGAAAAATACGCATCAGGAAGCCAAGGCAGCCCAGGAGCGACTGATCAAGTTGGCCGAGGCCAGCGACAGCAACACCTATATCGATACGCTGGTCAGCCCCTCCTACACCTCAGCCATCGCGCAGGTCATCCAGCTGCCGGGCATGTCGGGTACGGAGAACAACCTGCTGATGCTGGAATTTTCCAAACACGACCCCACCAATCTGGACGATATCGTCGACAACTTCAAGCTGATCAAATCGGTGGATTTCGACGTAGTCATCCTCGGCTGCTCGGTGCGCGGCTTCGGCATTCGCCAGAGCATTCACGTGTGGATCACCGGAAAGGACTACGATAACGCCAACCTGATGATCCTGCTGGCTTACATCATCCTCGGCCACCGGGACTGGAAAGAGGGAGTAATCAAAATTTTCGCCATCTCCCCTGAGGAAGATTTGGAAAGCGAACGCCAACGCCTTCTCACGCTCATCGAAACCGGCCAGCTGCCCATCGCTCCTCACAACCTCGAGTTCATCCCCCAAAAGCAAGACCTGGATCAACGCGATATCATCACCGAAAAGTCGAAGGACGCCGATCTGACCATTCTCGGTATCCGGGAAGAACTGGTGCGCCACGGCGGTTCGGCGATATTCAAAGGTTATGATGATATTGGCAATACGATGTTCGTGAATGCAGCGGAGCAGAAGCAGATCAAGTAGGCGATTTACTAAATCCAGTAGATCCGATGACATTTGTCACCCTACTCACTTTTTCTTGTCATCAGAGGGGCGAAAAAACTTGTTTAGCTTTGTTTTTCATAGGAATGTAAGCGTCGCTAGTTCGTAGCAGAAGCCAATTGACAATCCTTTTACACAAGTATTTGTCTTTCCCTGCTATTTTATTGTTCTATTTACCACGACACTCAACAAGCTATTTTGATTAGCTCTAAATAATTTTGTTTAACGTTGTTTACAGTTTCGTGACATAGAACCTCGTACGGCCAACTATTTTTGTAAACGGAACTTGCAGAAAACGGTATGTTGGAAAAATACAAGATCATCACGGTTACGCACAAGCGTATCAACTTAAAAGAGATTGCCCAATTCGTCGTACAGACCGGCAAGGGGGAATCGGTACGCGACAGGTTAGCGGAGTTGAAAGAACAATTCGGTCTGGAAGAACTCATGTACCTGTCTACTTGTAACCGGGTGATGTATTTTTTCACTTCGGATAACACGCTCGACGAAAGTTTCGCCGCCCGTTTTCTGATGGCGGTTAACCCCCACCTCTCCAACAATACCCTGAACCACATTGAGGAAATGGCGCTCCTGCTGGAAGGGATGGATGCGCTTTCCCACCTCTACGCTGTAGCCGGCTCCATCGATTCGCTGGTAGTGGGCGAACACCAGATCCTCGGGCAGATCCGGGAAGCTTACGAACGCAGCCTCGAATGGGGGCTGACAGGTGACAATATCCGGGTGGCTGTGCAAAACGCCATTCTCGCTGCCAAGGGCGTATACTCCAACACCCGCATCGGCGACAAACCGGTGTCCATCGTTTCGCTGGCCGTGCAGCAGATGTTACGCGCCCACGTACACAAGGACGACCGCGTGCTGATCGTCGGCGCGGGGCAGACCAACCAACTCGTCGGCAAGTTTCTCCTCAAACACGAATTCTCCAACGTGCGCGTTTTCAACCGCACCCTGCTCAAAGCACAGGAGCTGGCTTCCAACCTCCAAGGTACCGCCTTTCCGCTGGATCGTCTTCCGGAACACCAGGGCGGCTTCGACTGCCTCATCGTCTGTACCGGCGCCACCGAACCGATCGTGGATGCCTCGCTTTACGCAAAGCTGCTCAACGGAGAAAGCGGCCGCAAAGTGGTCATCGACCTGTCGATCCCCCACAACGTAGCGCCGGAAATCAGCGAGCAGTTCGACGTGCAGTACATCGAGATCGAAGGGCTGCGTATTCTGGCCAAAGAGAACCTCGCCTTCCGCGAGCAGGAGGTCACCCGGGCCCAACACTTACTCGATAATTATCTGCAGGAATTTCCCACGCTTTACAAACAACGTCAACTGGAAATCGCGCTCCGTGGCCTGCCCACCGAGATCAAAGCCGTCAAAAGCAAAGTGCTCAATGACGTTTTTCGAAAGGAAGTCGATACCCTCGACGACAATACCCGCGACCTTGTGGAACGCATGCTTGCCTATATGGAAAAGAAGTGCATCGGCATTCCGATGAAGGCGGCGAGGGAAGCCTTGATCCGGTGAAAATTTGATACCTTCCGGGACGAATGGGTAAAACGCAATTTACCATACTGTTTTTCCTCTTGCTCAGCGCCACGCTGTGCGCGCAGAACTGGTCGGAACTGGATCGTTTTCTGGACAAACACCTCAGCCGCTTCAACCTGCCCGGCGCTGCGGTTGCAATAGTGCAAGGCGATAGCCTGGTACACACCTGGACCGGCGGCGACTGGCCCGGTCCTAACCGCCCCTACTACCTCGGTTCACCAAGCAAACCTTTCACCGCGGCCGCTGTTCTGCAGCTGGTGGATGCCGGCCGCCTGAGCATTGACGACCCGGTGCAAAAGTGGCTGCCGGAGCTTATCTTCAACGGCGCTCAACCGGAGCAGATGAAAGTAGCTCACCTGCTTCGCCACCGCAGCGGTTTGACGCGGCGACAGGGCCTCATGCCCGTACCGACCCTGGAAGCGTTGCAGGAGCGCACCTTTGAATTGACTTTATACTACGCTCCGGGTAGCCGGGAGGAATACTCCAACCTCAACTACGTGCTGCTGGGGCTCCTCATCGAGCGGGTCAGCGGACGTTCTTATGCCGGCTACCTGCGCGACAGCATTTTCCAGCCCCTCGACATGGACAACAGCTACTGTCGCCGGATTGTCGCCGGCGATCAATTAATGCGCGGCCATCAGTTCTGGTTCGGCATACCCGTAGAAAGCGAACAAGCCGGTTACAAGGAAACGGCTATTCCCGCCGGTTTCATCATCAGCAGTCCGCAGGACGTGGCTCACTTCCTCATTGCTCATTTGCGCGAAGGCGCCTACAAAGACCGGCAAGTGCTTTCCTCCCCGCATATACGGCGGCTTCGGCACTTTGCTGACGAAGACAGGAGCCGGGTGCTCAACTGGCGCACCGGCAGCTGGAACGGCCATTCACTACTCCAGTCCGACGGCGCCACCGCTACCTCTTACGCCTATATGGTCCTGCTTCCAAAAGAAGATCTCGGCTTTGTTTTCATGACGAATGTCAACGCCTACAATCCGATCGCTAACAGTGTCCAAGGTTTTCCGGAAGGCATATTAAATTTTCTGACCGGTAGCGAACCCGGCGACTATTTTCCCTATAATTTAATTGTACTACTGGCTTTCGGCCTCGTACTGGCCCTCAATCTCATTGCGCTGGTCCGGCGGGGCTTAAGCTGGGTGAAAGCCGGCGCGCCGATGGACTCCGGCGAGTCGCGCAACGCCATGCTCAAAATGATATTCTGGAAACTAATCGTTCCTGTCGGGGTAGCCTGGGCCCTGTTGCGTTATTTCGATATAAGCCTCACGAACCTGTTGGTACTCCAGCCGGATATGGGCTGGACGATCGTCGTCAGCATATTCGCCGGTTTCGTCGCCGGCTTCCTGGAGCATTTCACTTCCGTAAAAGAAAACACTAACACGTAAAACCACAATACGATATGAAGACCATTAAAGGACCCGCAATCTTCCTCGCACAATTCATGGGTGATGAACCACCTTTCAATTCACTAGACAGCATCTGCAAATACATGGCCGACCTGGGCTACCTGGGCGTCCAGATTCCCACCTGGGAAAGCCGCCTGATCGACCTGGAAAAGGCCGCCGAAAGCAAGGATTACTGTGATGAACTCAAAGGGCGAATCGCAGCGTACGGTCTGCAGGTCACCGAATTGTCGACCCACCTGCAGGGACAGCTGGTAGCCGTTCATCCGGTGTATGACAAAATGTTCGATGGCTTCGCTCCCCCCGAAGTGCACAATAACCCTAAAGCCCGCACCGAGTGGGCCGTACAACAGCTGAAATGGGCCGCTAAAGCCAGCCGTAATATGGGGCTGGACGCCCACGCTTCTTTTTCCGGCGCGCTGCTCTGGCCTTTTATGTACCCCTGGCCGCAGCGCCCCGCCGGGCTGGTCGAAACCGGCTTTAAGGAACTGGCCCGGCGCTGGAAGCCCATCCTTGACGCTTACGACGAGGTGGGCGTCGATGTATGCTACGAACTGCACCCCGGTGAAGACCTGCACGACGGCGTCACCTTCGAAATGTTCCTCGAACACCTCGACGATCATCCCCGCGCCTGTATCAATTATGACCCGAGCCACTTTGTACTGCAGGCCATGGATTACATTGAATTCATCGATTTCTACCACGAGCGCATCAAGGCTTTCCACGTCAAGGATGCCGAATTCAACCCCACCGGAAAGCAGGGCGTCTACGGCGGCTACCAGCCCTGGATCGACCGCGCCGGCCGCTTCCGCTCGCTGGGCGACGGCGATGTGGACTTCAACGCCGTCTTCTCCAAACTATCGCAGTATGACTACGGCAGCTGGGCCGTCCTCGAATGGGAGTGCTGCATCAAGTCGCCCGAGCAAGGCGCGGCCGAAGGCGCCCCCTTTATTCAGAGCCATATCATCGAGGTAACTGAAAAAGCCTTTGACGACTTCGCCGGCGGCGAATCGGATGAGGAGATGAATAAGGAGATTCTGGGGCTGAAGTAAAAAGCTGTTAGCTGTTGGCTGCAGATCGGGTCAGCCAACAGCCAATAGCTTGTTGAAATTAACCCGGATCACTACCTACAAATAATAACCATGAAAGTCTTTAACCTCATCCTGGCCGTCCTCTTTGCGCTCTTCGCTATCGTGCAGCTCAATGATGCCGATCCCTGGCTTTGGTTTACGCTGTATATCTTTGTAGCGGCCGTATCGGCGATGGCCGCTTTCGGCATTTACCGCATGTGGGCCATTATCGTAGGGATGCTGATCTGCGTAGTCTGGATGGGCACTCTCGTTCCCGAATTCATCAACTGGATAGAGATGGGGATGCCGACCATCACGGGACAGATGAAAGCCACCGAACCGCAGATTGAACTGACGCGCGAATTTCTCGGGCTATTTCTGGCCGGAACGGCGTTGGTCTTTCACTTTTTCCGGGGAAGAAAGGAGTCGAGGGTTGAAGGTTAAGAATTCCCGGTCCGCCGGGTCAGAAATGGCAAGAGCGCCTGGAGAGAGATCTGCAGGCGCTCTTTGGTCTCGAGATGTGGGGATGCTACAATAGCATTACTCGAATAATATACAAAATATTTTTCAGATTGTCCAGTTTATTTTGTGCCGCCGTAATGATGGCGGGTTTCCCATTCGTACAGCGGTTCGCTGTCTTTATCCCGCAGGTCGACATTGACCACGCGCCCCATGAAGAGGATGTGGTCTCCCCTATTGGGTACGGTTTTTTCCAGCTCGCATTCGAGGTGAGCGATGCCGGTCTTAACGAGGGGGCTGCCGGTGACTTCGCCGTCTTTGTAGTCCATGCCGTTAATTTGCAGCATATTCGGGTTACTCTCTGTGGCGAAGCGGGTGATGAGTTGTTCGTCATCCTTTCCGAGAACGGTCAGGGCAAAAGCTTCAGCGCGTTCAATTGTCTCGCGCAGGTCGCTGTCGTTCTTTATCGCGATAGTGATCATCGGTGGCTCAAAACTACTTTGCATCGCCCAGCTGACGGTGCCGGCCGCGATGTAGTCCTTGTCCCGTGTTTCCAGATCAGTGGCGTCCTTGCGGGCTGTGACGATGTAAAAGCCGTAGGTAATTTTCTGGAGTGCTTTGTCTAGTCCTTTCAACTTCGTTTCGGTACTTTCCATATATTTTACTTTTAATTCGTTATTCCAACAGGAAAGACGCTGAAGTGTGCGAATTAAGGTGAGATTTTACCTGAAGATTACTTTGGAGGTGCTTTTGCGAAATCTCGGAGGTGTGTTGATTACCCATAAGTTCGGTTTTGGCTACTTCTACGGTTCGTCTGTTCATCGGTTTTACTGTTCTGCGGTTCTGAATGTCAATAAGAAGGTGAAAAACTGCTTTAAACAGGTCAGAACCGCAGAACAGAGGAACAGAAAAACCGTAGAACCGCAGAAGTTCAGTACCGGCCAAAGATATGGGTAATCGATACAACACCTCGGAGGTTTCGTAAACGCTCAATCCTCTTCGTCCAGATTATATCTTCGCAACACTTCCTGCCAGCTCACCCGGTTGATGCGGCTCACCAGCACGGGATTGACTTGCTGGTGCAGGGGGCTGCCTTTCGGCAAAAGGAAACTGCGGTACTGTTTATTGAAAGTAACAGGAAGAAGATGAATCTTTCCATCGAGCTGATGGCTGTTGACGAGGTAGCGCATCACCGTTTTGTCGTAGACGAGTGCGTCGATCTCCCGGCGAGCCAGGGCCTGCAGGGCCTGTAGGGGAGCATCGTAAGTATAGGTGGCTAAAATATCGTGGGCGATCAGAAAATCCTCTCCGCTGGTGGTCGCCACCGTTCCGATGCGCTCGGTGGCCTGCAGATCCTGCAGGCTTTCGATGGTTGTCGCCAGAGAGTTGACGGTGAGCGTGGAAGCGATCGTCGCGGTGAAACTGGAAATGATGATGACGGCGGTAAACATCCAGATGATGGCGATGGTCTTGCCGGCCGTCGTCTTCGGCGCCTTATCGCCATAGCCGACCGTCGTCATAGTCACAGCCGACCACCACAGGCCATCGACCAATCCCAGCAACCCCGGCCGGAACTGATACTGGTTTTGGCGATGTTCCACCGCCCAGAGCAAGGTGCCGAAAATAAAAATGATCAGCAGCAGCATCAACACCACCTTCAGAAAATCGACGGAGAAAAAATTCCGGATAAACATGCCAAACTGGCTGCGGGTGCGGGTAGTCGTCGCCACTCCGATACTGGAAATGAAGAAGGGCTGCGACACCTCAAACATCCTGAGACGGGTGCCGCTCACTCCCAATGGATTGATCGACACATCAATTTCGCGAAAATCCAGGGCCCGGATCATACCGACCAGGTCGTTGTATTCCACCAATTCGTATTCCAGGTTCAGCGCTTCGGCAATTTCTTCCCACAGGTCAATACACAGACCGCTGTAACGTCCCCCCTCCTCCGCGATGATAAAGGGCGGATCGGGATAGACGCCTACCCGGACAGCCGTACTATCCTGAGCGCTGAGGCTTACGCCAAAAATCAACAGGCAGACAGTCAGCCATATACTCCGAACAGCTTTCTTTCTCATATTTTCTATTGCCAAAATCAAAAATCACTGCATTTTCATCTTTTCTTTTATCACCATCCCCAGATAATCCGTCAGTAATTCGAGCATGTGCAGGTCTTTTTCCTCAAAGGCATTCTTATACAGGCTAAAGACGGCCAGCAGCAGCGGCTGCCGTCCCGCCAGTTCGAATGGCAGGTAAATCGCAGAAGAGTACCGGTAATCATCGGAGGGTTCCACATACCGTTCCTGATCGGTACGGAAATCATTAATGAGGACCGGTTCTTTATGGACCAGCGACCAAACGGCAAGGCTGCTTTTCTCACTGAATTCTTCGTGGCGATAAGTGAAGTTTTGGCGACGGCGTTCATATCCCCGCAGGTGGATTTTCCCCTCCTCGTAGAAGCCGAATTCGAAGGCCGAAATGCCTTTGGTCTTTCCGATCATGGCCGCCATCGCATCGATCACCTGCTCCCAGGAAACATGGCGAGGAAGCTTCCGGATGAGTTGATGGAGCAACTGCAGGTTGCTTGCCGTCTCGGTGATTTCATCCCGCTGATCACTGATGACAGCGTTCTTTGCCGCAAGATTATGTTCCTGCTCCTCCAGCGCTTCCTCCTTAGCCTGCACTTGCGCCTCTCTTTGGTGAAGCACCCGCCGTTCATCGGCCAGCGCCCGTTCCAGCCGCCGCACCCGGCGAACGAGGCGACCGACATTGAGGTATACCAGATAATACAACAGAACGACGGCGGTCAGTACAAAAAGTACAGTCGCCCACCAGGTTTTAAACCATACTTTCCGGACCTGGAAAGGAATGCGCAGCGGCGAGCTCCACTTATAGCCACCCTGCTGCCGGGATCGTATTTCCAGGTCATAGGCTCCGTGGGATAAGCTGGCATAGCTCAGTTCATTAGCCGGATGAGGAGGGCTCCAGGCCGTGTCGGGGCTGCCCAGCAGGCGATGCTGATAGTCAATATTTCTACCGGGATAGGAAAGGGTCACGAAACGGGCCTGTATACTCGAATTGGGCGGTAAGGAAGCGGGCGCAACACCCTGCCGCGACAGCCGGCGACTGCCCGCCTCCAGATAGAGCAAGGTAGGCTTAGGTGTCGGCAGCGGCTCAGGGGCCGGTCGGAAGGAATGCACGACGCCTTCCGCGGTACCTACCCAGAGCCGTCCCGCCTCGTCGCGGGCCAGGCAGCGATAGGCCATCACTTTCGTCGGCAGGCCGCTGTGCTCGTCGAAGCATACGAAGCGGCCTTTGCGATAGTGAATCAGCCCCTCCGTATCGGTACTGAGCCATACACTGCCGTCGGGCAAAGCGACGACCGCCCGGATTTCTGTATTGGTCAGTTGGCCCAGGTCGACCCGTTGTATGCGCTCCAGGTCATAGCGCAACAGCCCGTCGGTGGTACCCAGCCAGACGATACCCTGTGCGTCAATGGCGAGGTCATGTACCTCAAAACCCTGACTATAAGCGAAGGGCAGCGGCAGGCTGAGGTTGATAAAGGCATCTGCTTCCGGCTGATAGCGGTAGAGATAGGATTCCGGGCCGATGCCTGCAGCGTAGAGTCGCCCCCGTTCGCTTTCGCGCACGACGAGGATGCGGTTGTCCAGCCCCTGTTCCCGGCCGTATTCCTTTAGCTTTCCGGCAGGATCCAGTTTGGCGACGCCAACGATGGGTGTTTCGTCGGGCGCCTGACAGAGCCACAGGTTACCTCGCCGGTCATGCTGCATAAAGAAGATGCCGCTGCCGCGTTCGCTAAGGTCGGTCCGCCGGATCATGCTTCTATTATCAAATCGAAGTAAAATCCCGTCGGTGGTGCTCAACCAGGTCTGAGCACCGGCAGCAGCAATAGCAATAATGAAACTTTCATCCAGTCCCGCCAGCAATTGTCCGAAATAATCGCCTCCCTCGGGTTGAATTTCGTAAACATCACCGAAGGATAGCAGTATCCGGTTATCGCCCGCCGGATGAATATAAAAAGTATTGTTGTTAGCCAGGCCGAAGACGCTTTCAAAAAAGCGGGACTGTAACAGGCCCAGCCCCTGTAGAGAAGACAACCAAAGATTGCCGTCGCTATCCCGGAAGAGGTCGTTGATACTCTGAAACGGCAGCGACTCTACCCGGTGGGGATCATTGGAGCCGAACAACTCCTGGATGGCGATTCCCCAGCCGGGGAATTCGGCGCGAAAGACACCGCTGGCAACCGTTCCTAAAAACAGATCGCCACTCTGGGGGTCGATATTGATCGCCGTCAGTTCGCGTCCGCCTGTATGGTAATAGCGAAGCCGGGTAAGCTTACCGGAGGGAGCAATCCGCGCCTGCCCCAAACCGCTGCCCACAATCCAGAGGGTATCGCCCGTCGTTTTCAGCTCATGAATCCGGTTCCAGCTTCCCGCTATCCGGATGCGCTCAAACCTTTCCCCCTCCTCGTCGAAGCGGTAGCACTGTCCGGTAGGCGCCGCTACCCATAGCGTGCCGGCAGGCCCTTCGGCGAAGGAAAAGCGCGAATCGGAATAGCCGGTGGCGTGATCTTTCCCGAAAGGGTAAAACTTCAGTACGCCCGCTTCCCAGGCGGCTACCGTCCCATTGGGTTGGCTGACCCAAAGGCGGCCACGGGAATCTTCGAAGAGCCGGTTAGGATATAACAAAGTGGTATCTGTGGTCTGCAAGCCGGCCGGAATCAACTTTTCTATATTTGCCGTATCCACCTGGTAGTCAATAGTGTAAACGCCGGTATCGTTGGCCAGCAATAAACTCCCATTGCGGGTGAGCAGCAGGTCTTTAATGTATTCACTATCGAGGTTGCGGCGGTAGTCGGTAAAATACTTGCCATTAAACCGCAGCAGTCCGGCATCGGTGCCTACCCACAGGAAACCCAGCGTATCCTGCGCGACCACCCGTACCTGGTAGGCGGTCAATCCGTCGTTGGCCCGGTACTGGGTGTAAAAAAACTTCTGAGCGAAGCTCCCGTATGGAATCAGAAAAAATAATATGGCGGGGATTAGTTTCGGCACAGGGAGGGTTGATCAAATTGAAGAATTCATCGAATAAGTACTTAAATTAAGGAATTTTCGGGATACCCGGGCTTATTCCTTTTCTTCCACGCCCAAAACGGTCTTCCTGTACTCTACAATATTACGCGGCAGGCAATGGCGACGCCACAGCTTTGGCAGGTAGGCCTTTACGGCCGGCCGTTGCCGGAAGTTCCAGTAGCGGGCGCGGGCGCGCCGGGTGGCCGCATCGTAGTCGACCACCGCTGCGGGATAATCGACAGGGAGGGTACAGCGATACAACTGTTGTTCCATCCGGGTGAGCGTCCAGGGCGTGTGGACAGCGGGAGCCGGCACGGAGCGCAATTCAGGCACATAACGGTGAATGAAGGCGCCTTCCGGATCGTGCTGCCGGGCCTGGATGGTGGGATTGAAAATGCGTAGCGGATGATAGCCGCTCAGGCCGGCCTGCATCTGGAACTGCCCGTAGTGGATGCCCGGCTCGAAGTCAAGAAAGAGACGGGCCAGGTGGATGGCGGCGGGCTTCCAATCCTGCCAGAGGGTGAAGGTGACGAAGGTGGCGAGCATGGCCCGCATGCGGAAATTGAGCCAGCCGTTCTCTCGCAAGCAACGCATACTGGCATCCACCATCGGGATGCCGGTACGTCCTTCGGCCCAGGCTTCGAACAGCAGCGGATCGTAGGTGCGGTCAATGTCATCTAACTCGTGATTGATGGCGCGGCATTCGATCTGCCACTCCGACTCCATCTTTTGCATGTAGTGACTGCGCCACCAAAGGCGATCCCGGAAGTGGGACAGCTGCCGCCCCGGTACGGGGTGATCCAGGTAGCGGCTGCTCCACTGATATACCTCCCGCGGACTGATATTGCCGTAGGCCAGATAGGGCGACAAGCGACTGCAGCTGCGACGGCTGAGCAGGGGCTTGGATAAATGAAAACCATAATTGGCAGCCCTTTCCAGCAGGAAGTTTTCGAGATAACGCCAGGCGTAGCTTTCGCCTCCCGGCTGGAAGGCAGTATGGCGTTGGGTAAAAGCCTTGGGTAAGGAATCTCCTTTCAGTTGTTTGTGAAACGCGCGGGGCAACTCAACGGCGTTCAACCGGGCCAGCTCGGGATGATCTGTTTCGCTGCTCATCGAGTTTTTCCAGTGCTCCCAGAAACCATGCCGGTAACGCAGGCCCCGGATGACCCCGTCTTGTGAAAATTCGTACCAGGGAATATTCCGTTTTTTACAAAAATCCCCCACCGCCAGGTCGCGATCATAGGATATCTTAATCCCTGTCTCCTGATGGGAAAAAAGGCCGTTAATTTCGTATTTTCCTGTCAGCTGTTCCAGCACCGGCACGATTTCGCGGTGCAAAATATACAAAGGCGCCCGAAAGGGACGAAGCTGCTGCTGCAAATCCTTCAGACTTTCGTACACGAAGCGCCAGTGACGGGGAGCATGAACCGGAGCGGCCATCAGGCTGGGCTCGAAGCAATACAACAGCAATACCGGCAGCCCATCCCGGATGGCAGCCGACAGCGGCGCGTGATCGCGCAGGCGCAGATCACGCTTGAACCAGACAATATTGATGCGCTGCTTTTCCATACCGGAAGGGAAACACCGGCCGGCGGGGTTTGTTGAAAGGAGAGCGGATTGACGGAATGTTTTTGGGGCGTCAGGCGGCGCCTCCCCTGCGTTTGACTTTACGACTGCCGCAGGGATGAACAGGAGTTTTTTTAGACGGGATTTAAATCAAATACCTGAATCATGCAAGATACCATCAACGCCTATATGAAAGCGCTGGAAGCCGGCGAACTCCATGATATACTGGACCTTTTCGGTGACGAAGCCGTGGTCCATTCTCCTCTTTACGGTGAACAGCCGGCCGAGGACTTCTTCCGGACGCTGCTGGAGGACACCGACCACTCTATTCTTACCCCCCTTCGCATTTTTACCGATGAGCAGAAAAAGAGCGGTGCTGCCTATTTCCTCTACGAATGGGTGCTGAACAACGGCGCCCACGCCTCCTTTCAGGTCGTCGATATATTTGACTTCGACGAATCGGGCCGGATCAAAACGCTGAATATCATCTACGATACGGCAGCGACGCGGCCGGCATACAGCCGGAAACAGGAGTAGTCAACTGTTCCACAGTTGTAGTGTTTGTAGATGGACCTACGTAGTATTTCGGTTCGAGATCGCTCGATGGGCAAAGCCTGTTCGAAATAGTTTGAGGTCGTTGAGGACCAACGAACACAAAAGATCCGGAACAAAATCAACCCATCCCGAACTACCAGAGGATGCTTACATTGTATCTGAACAATTATTAACCATGCAACCGTTACTAACCTTCACCGACCGCGGCATCTACTGCCCGGCCGCCGACATTTACATCGACCCCTGGAAGCCTGTCCGGCAGGCGCTGATCACGCACGGCCACGCCGATCACTCGCGCTGGGGGCACCGGCACTACCTGTGCACGCGCGAGGCAAAGCCCGTTATGCAGTACCGACTGGGGAAGGTAAAGATCGAGACCGTCGAGTACGGCGAACAACGAACGATCAACGGCGTACAGTTCTCCTTCCATCCGGCTGGTCACATCATCGGTTCGGCGCAGATCCGGGTGGAGTACAAAGGCGAGGTATGGGTGGTCAGCGGCGATTACAAGCTGCAGGACGACGGCGTGTCGGCGCCCTTCGAACCCGTTAAGTGCCACAGCTTTATTACCGAATCCACCTTTGGGCTGCCGGTGTACAGCTGGAAGCCACAGGCGGAGGTTTTCGAACAGATCAATAATTGGTGGCTGAAAAACAAGGAGGAAGGTAAGGTGAGCGTGCTGGGCGCCTATGCCCTCGGCAAAGCCCAGCGCCTGCTGGCCGGATTGGATACCTCCATCGGTCCTATCTTCACCCACGGCGCCGTAGAGAATACCAACGAGGTCATCCGCACGCAGGGCATTGACCTGCCACCCACCGTCCGCGTCACGCGCGATATTGACCGCAAGCGCTACCCCGGCGCCATGGTCATCGCGACGCCCTCGGCCACCGGTTCGGCCTGGATGAAGAAATTCAAACCCGCCTCGGTGGGTATCGCCTCGGGCTGGATGGCCCTGCGGGGTACCCGGCGTCGCCGCGGCGCCGACCGCGGCTTCGTCCTCAGCGATCACGTCGACTGGGACGGCCTCAACACAGCTATCGCCTCAACCGGCGCCGAACGCGTCTTCGTCACCCACGGCTACACCGATATCTTCACCCGCTGGCTGCGCGAACAGGGCTACGATGCCCAGGTCGTAAAGACGGAATACGAGGGAGAGGAGGGCAGCGAACAAGACGGGGAGGAATAAAAGGAAAGTGGAAAGCAGAAAAGCGAGAAGAACCCTTCAATCTTTTTATTATGAAACAATTCGCCCAACTATTCACTCAGCTCGATCAGACCACTAAGGTCAACACCAAGGTGGCAGCGTTGGCGCAGTATTTTGCGGAAGCCGATGATCAAGACAAGCTGTGGACTATTGCGATGCTGTCGCACCGGCGGCCCAAGCGAACGGTTAACACCACGCGACTGCGGGAGTGGGCGGCCGATTACGCCGGCATCCCACTCTGGCTCTTCGAGGAATCCTACGGCGTCGTCGGCGACCTGGCGGAAACCATCGCCCTGGTAGCCCCTGATCCCGAAGAAAAACACGAAGAATCGCTGACCTACTGGGTCAATTACATCAAGGCGCTGGATAAGTTGGAAGAAGGTGAAAAAAAAGAACGGGTGTTGCACGCCTGGCGAGGCCTGGACAAGACCGAGCGACTGGTCTTCAACAAAATCATCACCGGCTCCTTCCGCATCGGGGTATCACAGAAGCTAATGACGCGGGCACTGTCTCAATACACCGGTATCGAAGAGAACACCTTGGCGCACCGGATGATGGGCAACTGGACGCCGGATGAAACCACCTTTAAGCAGCTGATCCTGGAAAAAGATCCGCTGGAGGATATCTCCAAGCCCTATCCCTTTTACCTCGCCTACGCCCTGGAAGAGGAGCCCCACGAACTGGGCGGCACCGAAGAATGGCAGGCGGAGCGCAAATGGGACGGCATCCGCGGGCAACTCATCGTGCGTAAGGGCGAGCTCTTTGTCTGGTCGCGCGGAGAAGAACTGGTAACGGATAAGTTCCCGGAGTACCATCCCCTGGCCGATATACTGCCCGACGGAACGGTGATGGACGGCGAGATCATGCCCTGGAAAGACGGCCGCCCCCTCTCCTTTCAGGTGCTGCAAACCCGCATCGGGCGCAAGAACATCACTAAAAATATTTTAAAGAAAGCCCCGGTGGTCATGATCGTCTACGACCTGCTGGAATGGGAAGGGCAGGACATCCGGCAGAAACCCTTAGGCGAACGGCGCGCCCTGCTCGAACAATGCCTGCAGGACAACCCCAGCGGCGGCATACTCCTCCTGTCCAAAATCGTACTTTTCGACGACTGGGAGACGCTGCGTGAAGAACGCGAGAACGCCCGGCAGCACCGCAGCGAAGGAGTTATGCTCAAACGCCTGGATTCGCCCTATAAGTCGGGCCGCCGTAAGGGTGACTGGTGGAAGTGGAAGGTCGACCCGCTGATGATCGACGCCGTGATGATCTACGCCCAGCGCGGCAGCGGCCGGCGCGCCAATCTCTTCACCGACTTCACCTTCGCGGTCTGGGACGGCGAAGATCTGGTTCCCTTTACCAAGGCTTACTCCGGCCTTAAAGATGCTGAGTTCCGCCAGATCACCAATTGGGTGCGCCGCAACACCCTGGAGCGCTACGGCCCCGTGCGGGCGGTAGCGCCCACCTACGTCTTCGAGATCGCCTTCGAGGGTATACAGCCCTCCAAGCGTCATAAGTCGGGCGTCGCGCTCCGCTTCCCGCGCATCAGCCGCTGGCGCAAGGATAAGCCCGTTGGGGAGGCGAATACGCTGGAGGACCTGCACCAGTTGTTGAAGGTGTATCAGATGGAGGGGGAGTGAGAAATCAGAAAGGAACGGTCCGACTCCCCTCAATTTAGCTCCAGGTGACACCTGCGTTTTTTAAAAACTGGTAGTTCAATACAACATTAGGAGCATGTTTAAATTTCGTTTTCGAGTTCCAAAAGGATGGATTTTGTCTCTGGGCGAAAGGTTTTTTCGGGCATAGCAGCGCTATTGCCCGAAAAAAAGCCACAGCCCAGAAGCAAAAGGCGCCGTTTGGGGCCGAAGGATGAAATTTCAAACATGCTCTAAGCCTCCCACAGTTCTTCCTCCTTATACGGAGACC
>Ga0209949_1000434_pt1 | contig 22261 bp, 19 predicted proteins | sample SalPonC_black_MG_FD_185711 | JGI IMG/M metagenome (GOLD analysis project Ga0209949, IMG submission 185711) | Salt pond soil microbial communities from South San Francisco under conditions of wetland restoration - Salt Pond MetaG... | ecosystem: Environmental > Aquatic > Marine > Intertidal zone... | reverse complement strand
ATGGATATCAGACATTCGGGAAATAGATTGATTTCGGTGATGCATTTACTATTCAAAAATACGAATCAATTCAGACAAGCTGAAACTGAAATGGAAGCGCTTTTAAAAGACTCTTAATATTTGTGATCCGGCTATCACGCCCGATAAAACTGGTAATCGTCACAGTCAGAGCCTGATTGCCAGTTCACTTTAATTACTAACGAACCAAATCATGAAAGCGGAAGAAGAATAATATCCTCAAAATCGAGATCGAGTTCCTCGAGAACGGGACCGGCTATTTCAACGATTTCATCTTCAGGATACTCGTCAAGTCCTTCAAGCTCTACATAAAGTATCTCGTTTATCTCATCGACGTAGTACGATGAGTCGGTCGATTCAAAACTCTCCTTTAAAATCTTTACCAGGTATTCGATATCTTCCTGCCAGGCCTGGTACTCTTGTTCTGTTTCGTCGGGCATAACACCATCTGTTGAACTAAAATTATTTGTTCAAAAATATTGAATCCTGCATCATGAACCAATCATTGATTTCTTTGAAAGAGATTGCCCAAAAAGAATCACGGACGATACTCGGGCTGATGAGCGGTACATCAGCCGACGGTCTTGACATTGCGCTGGTTCGCTGCTCGGGAAGCGGTCTCCGAACCACAGCCGAACTGCTTGAGTTCGGTACGGCTGCATACCCGGCGGTATTGTCAGACCGGCTATCAGCTGTGCTGTTTGATGAAGATGCCGCACAGGGCGACGTCCTCCGTTTACAAATGGAAATGGAGGAAATCTGGGTGAAATTGATTCAGAATCAGCTTTCGGAATGGGCGTTTCCTGTAGAAGAGATTGACCTGATAGCAAGCCACGGACAGACAGTTCTGCACCTGCCATACGGCGAGGGAAAGAGAGCGGCAACCTGGCAGCTTGTTGATGGAGATTATCTTGCAGCGCAACTTGGTATTTATACGGCGTCCGACTTTCGGAAAAAGCACATTGCGGCCGGGTTTGACGGGGCACCGCTGGCACCGCTGGGGGAGCGGCTGCTTGTGGATAGTGAGCACACGCCCTGCATTCTGCTGAACCTGGGCGGCATAGCCAACATCACGTATCTTGAGGATTCGGATGGCCAGACTACGCTGCCTTTTTCCACGGATACTGGACCTGCCAACACATTGATTGACGCGGCTGTAAAACACCATTTTCCGGGCAAGACATACGACGAATCCGGAAACCTGGCGGCATCGGGAACGGTTCAGGAGGATCTTTTGAAGAAGCTGAAATCACACCCTTTTTTCCGGAAAGTACCACCAAAAAGCACTGGTCCGGAAGAGTTTGGATTTGACTGGTTACAGTCGGTATTGAAGGAGCGAGGTGAAGAATGTTCAGCAGAGGATCTGATTGCTACACTGACCCGCTTCAGCGCCTGGAGTGTGGCGCGGGAAATCAGGCAGCAGATTGAAGATCGCCGGATGACTATTTACGCCAGCGGTGGTGGCGTTCATAACAAAACCATGATTGAGATGATAACCAGAGAGCTGCCGGGCTGCAAAATTCTTACCACAGATACTCTTGGCATACCGTCAGATGCCAAAGAGGCAATCCTGTTTGCGGTATTTGCCAACGAACTGATTACAGGTGACGGCTGGTCGAAAGAGGACGGAACGAGGTTTACCCTGGGAAAGATTTCGATTCCAGGCTGAGGTTGTTATCCGGGCTCCCTGGTTCGTGCGGAGAAGTCTCTATATACAGATCGAAAATCGAAAATCGCTACGTCTCAAAAATCGCAAATCAAACGTCCGTCATCCTGTTGTACAAATATACATCTGTTTGATTGAACGATTGATGGGATTTCAGATATTCGATTTGCGATTTTTTCTATAAGGTTTTAGGAATGTAATGCTCATACCACAGAACAGAAATGTAATAAGGAGCGAAAATGAATCGAAGAGAACTTGAAAATAGGCTTATTGATTTTGCTGTATTAACTGCTGGAATCATAAATGAAATGGATAACAACAAATTCGCAAATAACCTGGCCAGCCAACTGGCTCGTTCTTGTACTTCTCCTGCCCTGAACTATGGAGAAACTCAAAGTGCCGTATCAAAAAAGATTTTATACAGAAAATGAGTATCGTTTTGAGAGAATCACTTATTTGCCTTACCATCATTGAGCGATCAGGATCCTGCTCATTAGATGGTTTGATGATAAAGGCAATAAAAGAGTGTGATGAATTGGTTTCTATTTTTTATAGAAGCGTAGAAACGGCCGTTAAAAGATAAAATTGATGATTTAAAACCAAATTAAAAGTTAAAAATCGCGTCGTCTCATTAATGCAAATTTGGCAAAAAATCTATTGCTCTAATCTGGTTGTCGAGGATTTTCGATTGATGAGATTTTCGATATTCGATTTGCGATCTATTCCAACGGGGGGCAGGGCTCAGTAATCTAATAAAGCAAGTATTACTTCATTCAGGAGCGAGGTCCACAATAAGACGCGATCCCAACATCCCGCTGATCCACCTCTGCATCGTCGCTGATCTGCCTGCGGCAGTTGCTTTGGAGGCTGTTTCCTCCCGACAGGAGAGGGGTTGCGATACAGATCGAAAATCAAAAATCGCTAAATCTTATAAATCGGAAATCAATCCTTCGGTGCTATCATGGTTTAATGGTGCATACGTTCATGTTTGCAGGTTAAACATTGCTTATCACCAACTCTGCCAGCAGTTCCGAAAAGGCGCGGAGCAGTCTTACAGGTTGGTTTTTCTCCCGATAAAAGATATTCATGCGCCTCTATTTCAATTATAACTCTGTACCCAGTTAAGGGGGCCTTCCCTCTATGCGGAGTGCTTTTCGACGTAGAGAGGGGAGACAGAGGGGTGAGTCAAAGCTCAATCCAGTAGCGAAAACAATGTCTCATACGCCTCAATCAGCGACTGCCGTACCGGTAGGCCGCGTTCCCAGATGTCGGTTTGGTGTGCCAGATACTCTTTGCGTCCCGGTTCTGTTTCAATCCGAATGGGTTCCAGTCCCTGGTCGCGCAGGTCGTAAGGGCTGGCTTTCATATCGATCGTACGCGCATCCACGGCCAGCAGAAACGCTTCGCGAATCACATCGCTGGAAATCCAGGGATAGAGTTTGTACGCCCATTTGTAGATATCCATATTGGTATGGATACAGCCGGGTTGCTCATTGTCCTGGAAGGAATCACGGGTGAGGGCATTCTTGTTGAGCGGCCTCGCCTCTTCTGTGAAAAACCGGAAGGCATCAAAATGTGTGCAGAGCAGCGGACGTGATTCCACGACTGCCGCAATTTCATCATCAGCAAGCCGAAGCGGCACCTGGTTGTGTCGCACCTCACCTGCTTTGTAAACCATCGCCCATTCGTGCATGCCCATACATCCAAAAAACGGCTTGCCCTGATTGGTCCTGATAAGAAGTTCGTGAATCCAGTTCGCGGCTCTGAGGCGTTTTTCAGGAAATAAATCTGTGTTGAGATATGCGGTTAGTCCATCCACGGTAAGCTCGCTTACTTCAGGAAGCTCATCCGCGGTTTCGCCGATCTCCAGTACTTCACCGGCTCCCGGGCTCCAGCGCATCAGATGCGAAGGGCGGAATTTATAGTATTCAAACAGAAAATCAAGCACCGGATCTTTCTTCTGTTCTGATCGTTTTTTAAGGTACGGATCTATAATGGGAGAGAGCTTCTCCCGGTGAGACAGCATCCTGAGCTTCCACTCAGGGTAAGTCAGCACATTACGTTGATCAAGAGTTTTTGCAAATGGGACATCATTCATAGCCTTTAAAATATGACACTTTTTACTACGATGTAAATCTCAAAAGAGTTAAAATGGAGCAAAGACTCCATGAGTAATGCTTAAAGAAATATACAATTTTATACTGCACCTCAGGCTGCATTACCAGCTGCTGATATTATCAGGCGGGTACCTTCTGGGTGGATTTCTTGCAGGGGAGATGAATACGGGACAATACTGGCTGCAATTCCTGAACGTGCATGTTCTGTTGTTCGGCGGAGCTACGGCATATAACTCGTGGTGGGATAAAGATACCGGTCCCATCGGGGGACTCAGGCATCCTCCCAAAATGACCCGCTGGATGCACCCGGTGTCGCTGCTTTTAATGTTGGCGGGCCTGGTCTATGCTGTGGGAGTCAGCAGATTATATGCTCTAATTTACATGGTTAGCCTCATTCTGTTCTGGCTCTATTCAACGCCTTTAGCACGGTGGAAAGGTCGTGCCCATTTGAGTTTGGTTGCGATAGCTATCAGCACCGGATTCAACTCGGTTTTGATGGGAACACTTGCAGCGGGCGGAGCGATTTCGGCTGGTATATTGTTTGGAGCCATTGGGGCATCTTTCATTCTTTTATCTCTGTATCCCGTGTCACAAGTTTTTCAAATTGACGCGGACAGAGAGAGAAATGATGAGACATTTGCGCTAGTGTACGGAGTAAACGGCATTAAGAAATTTTTCCTGATATCGTTTACCCTGGGATCAATTATTTTATGTGGTTCAGTCATACTTCAAAGTGTGACGGCCGGTGTGATTTTAATAACCGGAACAGCAATTTCAGGCATCATTATTGCACGTTTAATAATAGCAATGGAGGGCAAAGCAAATGAATACTCAATCGTTATGAAAACGAAATTTTTTGCCTCGCTCTCCTTCGTATGTTTCTTCTTGGCTGGAAATGTAATCCGTCACGGATGGCTAAGCTGAGAATTGAAGAATAAAAAATTAATCTACAAACGCTATGACAGAAGTAAAAAACAGAGAAATTACGCCTGAGGTTATCGACAAAGCGTATACTTATGAGGAATACCGTGATATGATCGACCGCCTCATGAAAGAAGATAAAACAACAGGGGAAAACCATTCAGACGCAATGCTGCACTTCACAAAAATGAATGTGCATCGTATGAAACGCCACGACAAACGCGCAGATCTCAAAGAAGATCTTGTTAACCGGCTTGATCAGGTAGATGAAGAATGGATCTGGCTGGTGCTCACAGAAGCGTGGTGCGGAGATGCAGCTCAATCACTGCCGATCATCAACAAAATGGCAGACGTTAGTGACAACATAACACTTCGGTTAATTCTGAGGGATGAAAATCTCGATCTGATGGATCAGTTCCTGCAAAACGGACGAAGCCGGTCGATTCCCAAGCTTATATGTATCAAAGCAGATACGCATGAAGTCGTCGGCGACTGGGGACCGCGCCCGCAGGAAGCACAGGAGCTCTATGACGATCTTCGAAGCGATTCGGAGAGGCCATACCAGGAAGTAGCCGAAAGGCTTCATAAATGGTATGCTGATGATAAAGCTCATGCAATTCAGAAGGAATTCATCCACGCTATTGACGAGTGGGAGAACCGATAACGAACCTACAAAAGTCGACCATAAGGGAGACCTGGCAGAGTCCAATTCCCTCATCCGACGACTTCCTGTCATCGGATGAGTTGATTGGGGCTGATAAAAAACCTGTCAGCACCTACGGGATCTGACAGCGTTGATTTTATGAGTGCTGTTGGAGAGCAACTGATAACTATTTGCTTCGCATCTCCAGTTTACTTTGCACTTGCTTTACAGGACCCGGATAATTAGCTGGTTTTGCCCCGACGCTGACAGAAACCGGAAAAGCGCCGGAATGCTGTCAGGTCTGATCAAGTGACCAATTTGAATGAGGGCAGTCATCAGCTCGTGAGCAACTGCTGCTCCTGACGGTGTTAAATCAAAGCATCTTACCTGAAACCGACGCTGACAGAAACCCGCAACTGCTCGGGAATGCTCTCAGGTCTTATTATTTGCCAAAACGATTCACCTGATGAAGTGAATTCATTCGGCGAAGTTTCCTCATCGAACGACTTCATCATCAATCAGGGTTATCTTATCTTAAACCTGAGAATCCGCCAGATGAACCACTCTCATCATTGCCGCGCGTGAAACCGAATTGCGAATTGATACCCACGACATCATGCCCGATTACCGATCTTCCTTTTATGATCACATTGCCCAGACCAGCGATGCACCAATGGGACTGGAAATTGAGCGGGCAGAAGGCTGCCGGATCCATACAAGCGATGGCCGGTCGTTTGTCGATTTAATCTCCGGGATTGCAGTGAGCAGCCTCGGGCACCGTCACCCGAATGTAATCAGGGCAATTCAAAAACAGCTCGATTCACACCTGCATGTGATGGTGTACGGCGAATTTATCCAAAAACCACAGAGTGAGTTCGCGCAGCTTCTTTGCGATCAGCTTCCGGCCCAGCTCGACCGGGTTTATTTTGTAAACAGCGGGACGGAAGCAAACGAAGGTGCACTCAAGCTGGCCAAGAAATCGACCGGCAGGTCAAAATTTGTTGCCTTCAAAAACAGCTACCACGGCGATACGCATGGATCGCTCAGCGTGACCGGACGCGATGTCTATCGGGATCCATACCTGCCGCTGCTGCCCGACGTGACGTTTCTTGATTTTAATGATGACTCACAGCTTGATCAAATTGACGAGAGTACCGCGGCTGTGATCATAGAGCCGATCCAGGGCGAAGGCGGCATCATCCCGGCCAAACCTGACTGGCTCAAAGCGGTTAGAAAAAGATGTGATGAGACAGGGGCTGTTTTAATCTTTGATGAAATTCAAACCGGGTTTTTCCGTACCGGCAAGCTGTTTGCGTTCGAGCTATACGGCGTGGTCCCGGATATATTATGCCTTGCCAAAGCGATGGGTGGCGGTATGCCGATGGGGGCTTTTGTCTCTTCAAGCGAAAGATTTGAAGCGTTTAAGCACGACCCGCCGCTGAATCACGTCACCACATTCGGTGGCCACCCGGTCAGCTGCGCAGCCGCTCATGCCAACTTGCAAACCCTGCTTGATGGTGATTTTGAACAGAAAGCATTTCGAATTGCTGAAATGGCGTGTCATATGCTCAGGGGAGATGGCATCACAGAAGTGCGTGGCCGCGGAGCGATGCTTGGCCTCCAGCTAAGAGATGCCGAACTGACCCAAAATGTTGTTGAGTACTGTTTTGATAAAGGAATTATCCTCGGATGGACGCTCCATTCCAACTCTCTGATTCGTATCGCTCCGCCGCTGATTATTGAAGAACAGCTGCTCGAGGAGTGTTTTGAAACCATCCTGGACGCCGTAGAAAAGTATTGCTGAGTGGTTTCGTCCAAAACCTTATTTAATTTGACTTAAAAGGGTAATCTTGAAGAAACCGATGAAGAGCTTGACTGGTGAGTAATTACTATCCCGTTTATACTAAAGAAGCTAAGAAAGACGCCAAGACGGCCGCTTCATCATTTTGTGAAAACATGAATAAATTCCGCGTATTAAATAGAGATAACCTTAATTTAATTAGTAATTTATCAATGTTATGCACAGGCAAACCAAAAAAAATCACTATAAAGAATGTACATAGCTGTAGCCCAATTTCAACCGAAGGACGGAGATAAAGCTTACAACTTATCGGTAATCCGAAAACTTACCCAAAAAGCAAAATCCAAGGGAGCGGATTTAATCAGTTTTCACGAAATGTCCATTACTGCATATACTTTTACCAAAAATCTAAGCCTGGAACAGATAAGAAGCTTAGCGGAAGAGGTGCCAAAAGGTGAAAGTACCCGGGAATTGATTGCAATTTCTAAGGAATTAAATATTCCGATTTTAGCAGGTCTGGTTGAAAAATCAAACGGCAAAATATATAATACCTATATCTGCGTTTCAGAAGACGGACTAGTAGCAAAACAAAAAAAGTTACATCCTTTTATCAGCAAGCATATGTCTGCCGGAGACGAATATTGCGTATTCGACTTACTTGGGTGGAAATGTGGAATTTTGATTTGCTATGACAACAACGTAATAGAAAATGTGAGAGCAACAAGCCTTTTGGGAGCAGAATTAATTTTTGCGCCCCATGTTACGGGCTGCACTCCATCGGCAATGCCCCATCGTGATTATGTAGCCGATAAATATTGGCAGAACCGTGAAAACGACCCTGTTTCATTGCGAATGGAATTTGATGGCCCTAAAGGCAGGCGTTGGTTAATGCGTTGGCTGCCTGCGAGAGCTTATGACAACGGGGTGTACTATGCCTTTACCAATCCTATTGGCTATGACGGCGAACAGCTTAAAAATGGCAATTCGATGATAATCGACCCCTACGGTGAAGTTTTGTCTGAAATAAAATCTTTTGAAGATGAAATTACGATTTCAAAAATTATAAAAGATAAAATTCAGCTCTCAGGTGGTTGGCGATACACAAATGCAAGGAGACCTGAACTTTACAAAAAGATTATTGGAGCGAACCATCAATCGGACACCACACCTGTTTGGATGAATAAAGAAAATGGCAAATAATTAAAAAAGCCTGTGCATAACAATGGCTATGACAAACCCGTGATGCGGTAGGCTGTACGCTTGGCTGTTAGCTACTTGATCTGATAATCATGGATCCGGTATGTTAAATAAAAGTGATGATTAACTCTCCTTAGGGTTCTACTTTCCCAACCTGTAAATACACAAACAGACAATTTAGGGGAATGTCATGGGATGTAGAGCGTATTACATATCAACTATCATCGCGTTAATTTTTGCTGTTTCAATAGCGGGGACGGTCCCCGACGTAGCGGCACAGACAACTGGGTTCGATGATGCGGAATCAATAAGGCAAGATACTCTGCACACATTTATCCTGATCGGGGATAGCGGAAAACCAAATCTGAATGGTGAAGATCCGGTATTTAACATGCTGACGTATCATCTGAATGCCTTGAAGTCGCCGAAATCAACAATATTTCTTGGGGACAATATTTACGAAAATGGCATGCCGCCTGATGAGTCTCACCCCGAACGGAATATATCGGAAGCTCGGCTGAAAGTTGCACTGGATGTTTTAAATAATACCGGCTCGCAGGCCGTATTCGTACCGGGAAATCACGACTGGCGGTTTGGACGGGCCGGGGTTGTTGCTCAGCAGATGTATATAGAAAATAACTCGGGGCCAGACGTTCGAATATTGCCAGAAGAGGGGTGCCCGGGCCCGGAGTATGAGATAATTGAAGACAAGTGGCTTGTTCTCTATCTGGATACACAGTGGCTATTGAAAGAGGGAAACCGTGCAGGAGTAGCAGCAGGTCAGTGTGAGTTTCAAACGATGGAAGATGTGATGCGTGAGGTGGAACGGCTGGTTGGTGAACATCCTGAAAAAAATCTGCTTGTTAACGCTCATCATCCGCTTTATAGCGACGGCCCTCATGGAGGCTCATTTCGATTAAAGGATCATCTGTTTCCACTTACAAATCTGAAGCCCTACCTGTACCTGCCTTTGCCGTTTATTGGCAGTGTGTATCCCATCTACAGAAAAAATGGACACACTCCACAAGACCGTCGCAGCAATGAGCACCAGTCATATGTGGGCAGGCTTCTTGAGGCAACGGAAGGAGCACAGGTGAGATTTTTTGCCGGGGGGCACGAGCATAGTTTGTCGTTTTACGATGAAGATGACCATTATGTGATTGTAAGTGGATCTGCATCAAAAAAATCATTTGTGAGAGGTGCTGCAGAAACTGAATTTTCAATATCGGAACACGGATTCGGGAAACTGATTGCATTCACAGACGGCGGTACGTCTTTAGAATTCTGGGTACCGCAGGCCGGGGAGCCTAAAGGGGAGCGCCTGTATAAAACATACGTCCCGCCACCCCGATTTTCACCTGATGAACCAGATGGAAATGGTCGTTCGTTCACGACTTCAGAACAGGATACAGTAACAGTTGCGGCAGGAACTATCTACAAAGCCGGCCCCATCAAGGAGCTTATATGGGGAAAACATTACAGGGATACGTGGGTTACGTCGGTTGACATTCCCGTCATTGATCTTTCAAAGGAACGCGGTGGGCTTAATATTGTCCATATCGGAGGTGGCCAGCAGTCCGTTTCGGTTGTTGTCGAAGACTCCACCGGCCGGAGGAGTATTATGAGGTCCATTCAAAAAAATCCGGCTGAGGCCCTGCCGTCTGTACTAAGAGAAACATTTGCACGGGATGTTATTCAGGATCAAATTTCGGCTTCGCATCCTTATGGCGCGCTCATAGTTTCTCCGCTTGCGCGGGCAGCGGGAATTTATCACCCCGAACCGGCCCTTGGCTATCTGCCTAATGGCAGCGGCGTTGATCTGCCCGGAACGAGTGAAGGAGCGCCTGTTCTTTTTGAGGAATTCGTCAGCGCAGAGTGGTTCAGTGAAAAGTATGGGACTGCGACTGCCATACACAGCTCGGATGCAGTATGGCATCGGGTCAGGGAAAACCCATATAACAGGATAGATGAACAGCAGTTAATTCGAACGCGGCTATTTGATATGCTTTTAAGTGACTGGGATCGCCATGATGGCCAGTGGTTTTGGGCCGAGCAAAAAACTCAGAAAGGATCACTGTTTCAACCCGTCCCAATCGACAGAGATAATGCTTTTTTCAAAAGCGATGGTCTTATTCCAACTATCGCCAGCCGCAAATGGGCACTACGCAAATTTCAGCATTTTGATGATGACATAAGGGATATTGCCGGTATAAATTTCAATGCACGCCATTTCGACCGCTGGTTTCTTACAGAGCTCGATAAAGAGGAGTGGTTAAACGTGGCGAGGGAACTGGAACAATCTCTTGATAACCGAACGATTGAAGAGGCTGTTTCCCGATGGCCCGCGCCTGTTTTCGAGCTTAATGGTGAGGAGACAACATCCAGGCTAAAAGTCAGACGGGATAAGCTTGAGGATTTTGCTGGAAGATATTACGATCTGCTTGCAGAAAAAAGAAACGTATATGGAACAGAAGAGGAAGATCACATAAACGTGTCTCTGCAGTGTGATGGATCCATCAATTTGACGATTTCATCGGCAAATGGGGAGTATGAAATGTTTGCCCGAACGTTTCATCCGGATGAAACAGATGAGATTCGAATTTTTGGGTTTTCGTCTGCCGACAGAGTTGAGTTTACAGGCGAAAAAGCAGGGCCAATTAAGATCTACCTGATTCCAGGGGAGGGAGAGGATGTGTTGGTAAACAGTCTCGTAAATCCTGAATCTTTGAAAAATACAGCTATATATGACTCAGAAAACGGTTATAGCGTTGTGGGAGAAGCTCCGTTTAAGAAACGTATATCTAAAAATAGATCGGTACACACGTATGAAAGGGAATCGTTTGAATATGATTATACGGGTCCGGTTCTCACGGGTGGCTTTAACCAGGATGACGGCGTTTTTATTGGAGGGGGAGCAACGGTAATCCGGCAAGGATTCAGAAAAAATCCATTTGCTCGATCTCATAAACTACAGGTGAAACACTCCTTGCGTTCATCCGCATTTTCGTTTACCAGTGACAACCGATTTACGGATGTTGTGAACAAGTATGATTTGTTGATGGATCTTAAAGTGCTGGCCCCTAATTACCAGGCAAACTATTTTGGGTTGGGAAATGATACAGAGGTCACCGGTGGGGAAAGATCGTTTTACAGGTTTCGGATGGATCAGGTTCTCGCAACCGCGGCTTTAGAAAAACCGATAACCTCAATCTCCGGTCTGACGTTTGGAGCAAACTATTCATTTTATGAACCCTCTGCCACTCCCAACCGGTTTGTGAGCAGTCCTCAAGCGGGACTGGTGGCCAAAAATTTTAAAGGCCACCATTTTGCGGGCATCTTTTCAAAACTCAGCATAAAAAGTGCGGATAACCCAATTGTTACCCGCTACGGTTTTTCATTCGAAAGCAGCGTGTCTGCAAATATCGGTCTGAATGACCGTGCCAGCTCATTCGTGAAGCTTTCCACAACGGGTACGCTGCACTATACGTTTGAATCCTTGGAGTCTACGATAGGCTTTCGGATAGGAGCTGAGACAAATATCGGGGACTATAATTTCTTTATGGCAAATACCCTTGGAGGCAGTTCGCTGCTTGGCGATCATGGTAATTTGCGCGGATTTATGAGAGACCGGTTTGCGGGGCGAACGTCTTTTTACCAAAACAGTGAGGTGAGAACCAAGCTGTTTAATATTCAAAGCTACCTGTTTCCGGCCAGCGTAGGCGTTCTCGGTTTTGTTGATGCAGGCCGGGTTTGGCTCGATACGGAATCGTCGAATGACTGGCACGTGGGGTACGGGCCAGGAGTATGGATCAGTCCATTTCGCAAAGCTGTTATAAGTGCAAGCTACGGCATTTCGGAGGACGATAAGCTTTTATCGGTGAATGTAGGGTTTGCGTTTTAATCTAAAGTGGTTTAATTACCCGACCCTTTAATTCGGAAAAAAGATAAAAGTCCCTCTGTTGATGGAACGGAAGCGATCCCGACAGCAGTAGGTAGGGCTGGGAGATCGTCTGAGTTTTAAATTGTCCATATGTTGGTAGTGAAGCATAAATGATCATCCCCTCATTGCCCGTTCGAAGGTAATGTCACTAAAATTAAATGTTATTGGAGTCTTTCCCCGATACTTTTGAACGGTCAAAAGTATCCTGCCCTGGGCACCCATACTCGGGGAAACCCCGCCGTGCGGGTGATTCCTTCCGTCGGGATGTGCGGTCCGTTTTGCCCCGTAGGGATCCCGTTGGGGCGATGTGAACACCCCTCCCGGCTAAAGCCGTACTCCCCTCAAGAGCCTGTGAGAAAATTAATTTCCAAAGAAATCATGCCTAAATAGGTTAGGGTTAATGGCTATTGCATCAATACGAATCCTTCTGACTCACCCCCGTCCCCTCTCTATCGCGCCCTGCGGGACTTGACAGAGAGGGGGGAGCTTCGAAACTAGCTATATGACTTAAAAAAGTTAGGAGATATAAAGTTTGTACGGGAATTTTCACACAGCCTCTCAAGGGGAGATTACAAAGGTCCATAACGCTTTGTTACCGTCATCATAGATTCATCCGGTAGGTTTTTACAACCATCGCATGCACTCCCTGCAAATCAAACACCTCCTTCAGCAATCAAAGGCCGGACCGATTTTGAACCACCAACACGATACCAGTGAATAGTAAATTTCCTAAAATATTTTAATGAAATGAATATAAAGTTAGTGACATTGCCATCGTAGGGGGGACACTCACCACAAAGCTCATATTTTTGAAAAATTATGGATATTAAGTTGAGTCAGAGCGGAGGAAAAATGCACGGCCGGGTGATTTACTGGTACGAGGGCGGCCAGATAGAGAAAGATCATCACTATTTTGAAGGTGACAAACACGGGGTGTTCATAGCGCGGGATGATGAGAGTAATTTAATGACCGAGAAAGTTTATAATATGGGCGAATTGGTTTCAGGGTACCGAAAATAATGACTGGCCGATAAAGAGTATACTTTGGATGAATATTGTTATTAAGGCTTTTTGATAAATAAAGGTTAGCCGGAAAGTTCTCAGCGACTGCAGTTTTTGGCAAGATATGGGTTGGAAGTTTACTTTTTGGCCTCAGCTCCATCAATGGAGGCTATGTATATGTCCCGCCCGTCTTGAAGTTGAGTCTGCCCGTACTCAAGTAATTCCTTGAGTTTGCCTAAATTCTCCGCTACGGCACAACGAATGCGCCCGACAATCAACCGTTCAAGTATCTCAGGGTAGCCTTTGCGGAGCGCCAACTCGTCAATCAGTTGTGTACCGTTAGCGGTAGCCTCAAAACATAGATGACGTTCGAACATCGGTGAACTGCCAGGGATAGTCTTGATGATCAGGCTTTGCTCCGGCTCGTAATGTATTATTTCATAACGTTGGCTGTCCGTTTTTCGTGTTTGGTAATAGCGTGCGCCTCCAATTCAAGGTTGGTGTTGATGTGGATTGGAATGCGATTTTCCAGCCGCTCCTTCGCACCAGGATCGTGACTTGGCAGGTAAACAGTGTGATGCTGCCCGGCATATTCCAGAATCTTTTGATGAGTCTCTTGTTGAACTTTCGGATCGGGTCCGATCCCATCAGTTTTTTGCTCAATGAGTAATTCCTCGGTGTAAGAGGCATCTCCTGCGAACATGATAGACATATCATCTTCAACTAGTATCACCGATAGATGACCCGGGCTGTGTCCGGGGGTCGGTACAAGATGGATATCCTCTGCTTGAGTGAGTGTATGATGGCCAGCAAACGGACCAAATGGTTTCTGGCTACCCAAATCAACTAATCGCGGCTTAAACCAATCAGGCCAGCGCTGATTGAGGTACCCATTCATCCGTCCCTTGACTCCTGTGGCTATTTCCCACTCTTTAGATGAGACAACAAACTCGGCATTAGGGAAATGATGCAGTCCCCCATCATGATCTTGGTGCAGATGGGTTAGCACAACCCAGCGAACGTCGTCTGGCGACAAACCGAGTTGCCTTAGCTGTGAACCCACTTCCTGTTCCGGGGTCATTTTGAATTTGGCAGCACGTTGTATTAGCGGCATGAAAGGTGGGAACCAGACAGGCTTATTGGCGTCCTCTGGGATGCCGGTATCGATAACAATGAGACCTTCCGGATGTTCTATCACCCACACATAAATGGGCAGCCATTCGGTAAATTCACTGTCAAACAACGTATTGATTAAACGTTTGAGACCGTTGCCACGCCCCGTGCGCCAATTCTTTGTGATTTTTACTTTACCGGTTTCTATTGCATGGATTTTCATTTTAACTCCTCCTTTTATGGTTATTTAAGACCGACGTTTTTGATAAAATTCTTTAGCTCGTATTGAAAAAAGTCGTCTACGTCCGCAATGACAGGCTGTATAAGATCGAACAATTCCAGCATTACATGACCATGTATCTTTGCCCAGGCCGTCGCGGCCAAATACAATGCGGGTAAAGGCAGGTCATGACCATCCACATCTGTCAAATCAAGCAGGGATTGTTCTAAAGAGGTTGGCAAATCGCGATAATTGGTCGGCAGGTCAATCTCTCCCTTTTCAATCGCCTCAGTAAAGATTCCTGCGGTAACAAGAAAACTGCGGCGTGCGGGTGGATAGGTAATCCCTGTGGGTTGCGAATAACCGGGTATGGGATTGCCATAGAGTAGTTGGAAATCAGTGGGATTATTTAGGGCCCAATCGCGGTAAGCGTTAGCAACAGCGGTAAATTGTTCTGCGGACGTGGTCAAGTCCGGATTCTTGCTGGCGGCTTCAATTGTCTCTGCCAATTGTGTGAAAGCATCTTCAATCAGGGCTGTGATGAGACCGTTCAAGTTGGAAAAATAATGGTAGAGGGCCGACGCCGTCATTCCCATCTCTCGGGCGATGGCACGTATTGAAAGACCAGCGGCACCTTTTTCAGCCATCAGTTGCCGGGCTGTATTCTTGATTTCTTCGCGTGTGATGTCACGAATTTTTTCTCTGCGAGAATCTGTCATAACAAAATGATTATAATAATAGAATAAATATAACGGTGTTATAATTAATTTAACACTGTTAAAATAAATTGTCAAGGATGTTTCTGGTGTAAAGAATTATGCGGTCAGTAGAAGGGTATATCGCAAAATGAGGTAGCAAGCAGTTTCGTCTCGCTCTTACAACCGTGGTTCTGGCTAACCCGTACATTACCGAGGACAGGCCTCGCCATATTCTTGTCTACCTTTCATTTATTAGTTTATCTTTCGTTTTGTAGATTCAACATCCAGGCGCCTGCCGGATATGCACAGAACCGTTAAATTTCTTATCTATTATCTCTCTTTTCCAAAAGACCCGGCTTATCCTGATATTGGCTATAGAACTGGAATCGGATGCCCTTGCATCTGTATTGGGAGTGGTTGATCATCAATAAGTATTTGAATCTGCAAAAATAAAAAATCATTGGATGAAGAAGACAAAATCAGGGAATCTTAAAAAGTGGATAATCTACGGCAGCTATGGCTATACCGGCCGGCTTATTGCTGAAAAGGCGCCGGACTATCATTCAAATGTGATCCTGTCAGGTCGTAATGAGGAGAAGTTAAAGAAGCAGTCTGAACAGCTGGGACTGCCGTATGAGGCCGCAGATCTTTCAGATTCAGGACAGATGGACAAGCTGCTTGGCAGCGCGGGACTTGTGATCCACTGCGCAGGCCCATTTGCTCATACCTGGCAGCCTATGCTTGACGCCTGTATTCGCAATCGTTGTCATTACCTCGATATTACGGGCGAGATTCCGGTATTTGAGGGTATCAAGGCGAGAGACAATGAGATCAAAAACGCCGGGATCATGGCGATGCCGGGCACAGGCTTTGATGTGGTGCCGACCGACTGCATGGCGCTTTTTTTGAAAAAGCAGCTGCCTGATGCCAGTCACCTGGAACTTGCATTTATGGGGCTTGGCGGAGGTGTTTCTCACGGAACGGCTCAAACCATGGCCGAAAATCTGGGAAGCGGCGGTGCGATCCGCGAGAATGGTAAGATCAGATCGGTGCCGGTAGCGTACCAAACCAGGGAGATCGATTTCGGCGAAAAAAGACGCATGGCGGTTTCCATTCCGTGGGGTGATGTGTCCACAGCCCATCATACGACCGGCATCAAAAATATTATTGTTTATACGGCGATGAAACCATCAGCCATAAAAATGATGAAAATAACAAACTGGATGGCTCCGGTATTGAAATTGAACGCGGTACGGTCGCTGGTGAAAAAGCTGGTCAGCCAAAAAGTTACCGGACCGGATCAAGCCACAAGAGAAACCGGAACAAGCTATATCTGGGGTGAAGTGAAAAACGAAAGTGGTGATATAATTACGGCCCGCCAAATCACACCTGAAGGGTACAGGCTCACAGCCCTGAGTTCCCTGCATATTGCCCAAAAAGTAAGTTCGGGCGAATTTGAGGCCGGATATCAAACGCCGGCATCGGCATACGGCGAGGATTTGATTCTGGAGATTGAGGGGACAAAAAGAGAGAATATTACAGAGCAATAAACCATCTTGTTTGCGAGGGATCACTTTAGCAGTGTCAGCTTTCTCGTCTGTAAAAAGTCTCCCGCCTGAATACGATAAAGATAGACACCGCTGGCCAGGGCTGAGGCGTCAAATGCTGCGGTGTGGTGGCCGGCGCTCTGCCGTTTGTTTACCAGGGTTGCGACCTGCTGGCCCGTCATATTAAACACAACGAGCTGCACTTCACTTGCTTCGGGAAGCGCGTAGTTGATTTGTGTTTTTGGATTGAATGGGTTTGGATAATTTTGGTGAAGGGTGAAGACTTCAGGCAGTTGACTATCTGGATCTACAGATGTTACGTTAGGACAGGTGCCCCAGACCGGCATGTTTTCAGATATAAGTACACTCTCATCCGAAAACCTGAACGGTTTCTGTGAAAATTGATCTACACACCATAAAGACAGATCCTGATTGAAGATTTCGGCATAATAAAACATAGATTCCATGTCGGTCACATTGCTTACCTCCCAGCCACCTATACCCTGATTGAAAGACTCGGCCCCCCAAAACATAGAGTCCATTGTGGTTACTGCCGACACATCCCAGTCGTAAATAGCCGCATTAAAGGCATCAGCCCCCATAAACATTCGCCGCATTCTGGTTACTCCCGACACATCCCAGCCCCCAATATTTTGGTTGAACAAAATGGCAGCATGAAACATACTTTCCATATCAGTAACAGATGACACATCCCACTTACTAATATTCTGGTTGAAAGACTCAGCGTCCCGAAACATTGAACTCATTGTGGTGACGTTAGCTACGTCCCAGTTTCCGATATCCTGATTAAAGGACTCGGCTCTGCTAAACATAGCACTCATGTCGGTGGCGGCAGATACGTCCCAACTGCCTATATCCTGATTAAAAACTGTGGCACGAAAAAAAAGTTGGCGCATATTAGTCACACTTGACACGTCCCAGCTGCCAATGTCCTGATTGAAATTATTTGAGTCACCGGTGAACATCGCCTCCATATTGGTTACTTTGCTAACGTCCCAGTTTCCGATATCCTGATTAAAGGACTCGGCTCTGCTAAACATAGCTCCCATGTCGGTAACATTACTTACCTCCCAGCTGCCGATATCCTGATTGAAGTCATAGGCCGATGAAAACATAAACTCCATATCGGTTACGTTACCCACATCCCAGCTACCAATATCCTGATCGAAGGCTCTGGCGTTGGCAAACATTCTGTTCATATTGGTTACACTTGAGACATCCCAACTGCCAATATCGCCATTGTAGTTGTATTCACTTTGAAACATCCCATTCATATCCGTGATTCCGCTTGTACATGTGGATGTGGCATTAGCTCTGGTTATCTGATCCTGACTTCGCTTAGTATAAGAATTGTCTTCAACCGTGCCGCTTTCACCGATGTTCGCATCCGGGCACATAATGGTTACTCCATTTTCGGCAAGGTAGAAATCCTGGGCCTGCAACGACGTTGGAGTTAGCAAAAACAAGTGTAAGGCCGATATAATGAGCACGAGGGAAGAAAAATGCAGATAATTTCTCATGATGATTTTTTCAATAATGATGAATAATTTTTGAGACAGATTTTATCTAAAATCATTAAAAACAATGTAGTATTTATATACTGATAAAAAAATTAGGCTTAGTTTTACCAAGGTTTGATTACTATGAAAAGTCGTTTAAGGTTTATAAAGGCATAAAAAAACCCGGCTTCCAAACTGGAAGACGGGTTTGAATTTAATAGGAACGTTAATTCTAGTTCATACTCGCCATCGTCTCTGCACCTTCAGGAATCCAGCTGTTGATGAGCTCTTCATGCTCATTCATCCACTCCATGGTTACCTGTGAAACGTCCTGGTCGGACTCTTCAACGGTAAGCATCAGATCGGCCAGTTGTTCCTCTGTAAAGTGCATGTTTTTGAGAAACTGGGCAAGCTCCGGTTTATCCTGTTCGAGATTTTGCCGGCCCATAATGTGTATGTTTCCTGATTCCCACATCATCTTATCTTCATCCTGTTTGAGGAATTTCAGATCCCAGCGGCCAAATTTCCAGTGTGGGTTCCATCCGGTTACAACAATCCACTCTTCGTCTTCAATGGCAGAACTCAGTGCGGCTGTCATTGCCGGCCCGCTTGAGGTGATGAGATCATAATTAAGATTGTACTCTTCAATTACATCCTGTGTGGTCTGCATAACTCCGGCTCCGGCATCTATTCCGGTTATTTTGCCGTCAAACTCTTCGGTGTATTCGTTGAGATTTGAAATGCTGTCAACCTCCACGTACTCCGGAACAACTAAACCGCTTTGTGTTCCTTCGTATACATAGCCAAGATCAACGATATCCTCTTCAAACCGGTCGATGTAATTGCTGTGCAGAACCGGCAGCCAGGTTTCCATAAATGCATCCTGGTCGCCATTGGCGATGGCGGTGTATGCCGGCCCAACGTCAGCTGACGTCAGGTTTACATCATACCCCATTTTCTCTTCAAGAACATTTTCAGCCAGATGAGTGTAGGCTATACCTTCAGCCCAGTTAACATAGACAAGGTCGGCAGTTTTCTGAGTTTCTTCTGTGCTGCTCTGGCAGCCGGCGGCAATGAAAGCCACAACTGTAATCAGTGCAAGCGCCTTCAAAAATTTGTTGAGATTATCTCGTAATGTTTTCATGTCGTCTCTGATTTTTGATTTGTATTAGCAAGCGAAAAATTTTCCCACAAATGGCAGTGTTTATAACACGATAGAGATCCCATTCGTTGGATCTAAGCCGTGCTGTTTTGGGTGGATGATCCGAGCGACTGCGTAATCCTGTCGAGAAAAATGGCCAGAATTACGATGGCAATACCGCCTTCGAATCCAAGCCCGATATTTAGCTGCTGGATTCCAACAAGCACGGGCTGGCCCAGGCCGCCGGCTCCAATAAGTGATGCAATAACCACCATCGACAGTGCCAGCATAATTGTCTGGTTAACACCGGCAAGAATTGTGGGCAGCGCCACGGGAAGTTCAACTTTAAAAAGCATCTGGCGCGGGTTTGATCCAAACGCCAGGGCGGCTTCTTTTACCTCTTCAGGAACCTGGCGAATGCCAAGATTTGTGAGCCGAACGGCCGGTGGCGTTGCAAAAACAAGCGTTGAAATAACGCCCGGCACTTTTCCAAGCTGGAAAAACAAAACTGCCGGGATTAAATAGACAAAAGCCGGCATTGTTTGCATAAAATCCAGCACGGGGCGGACCAGCTTTTCCACAAGGTCATTTTTCGAAGCCCAGATTCCCACCGGAATACCGATGAGCAGGGCGATTAACACGGCCGTGAAAATGAGTGCAAGTGTGTTCATAGTCTCCGGCCAGAGATTCATACCCTCAATAAGAAAGAGGCCTGCTACTGTAAAAAGTGCAACACCTCTGCCGGAAATGTACCATGCAAGTGCTGTAAACAAAACAATCATGATCAGCGGATGGGGAAACATCAGAACGGCTTCAAAGGCGCTTAGCGTAGCGCTTACGGTGGTCGTGACCGCGTCAAAAAAACCGCTCCAGTTGTCGATCATCCATTGAATGATGATTTCGAAAAAACGTCCAACAGGAATCTCAATCATGGTTTATGCCGGTTTTTTAGTTGTCTGTTCAATAGTGGATTCTTCTTTGCTTTCGTCTGTATCCTCGTAATCCGGATCATTTAGATTGACTTCGCTGATGATAGATGCCCGGTCAACAATGCCTTTGAGGTGTTTTTCGTCGTCGAGAACCGCAACCGGGTATGAGCTTTTCATTACATCAGACAGTAGTCGTTTTACGGGGGTATCAGGGGAGGTGGTACCCGCGTCATCGCGAATGATGTCATCAACACTTTTGATATTCTTCTTTTGAAGGTCGGTCGCCTCTTCAATCGTGACGATACCAAGGTACTTCCGGTCCGGGTCGAGAACATAAATACTCGAAATTCCTTCCTGTTTCATTTTCCGAACAGCAACGCCCGGTCCATCTTTTTTAATATTGATGGTGGGGGCTTTTCGCATAATTGTTTGTGCGGTAATAATCTTGGTTCGATCCACATTTTGCACAAAGGCTTTTACGTAGTCGTCTTCGGGCTCGGTAAGTATCTGTTCGGGTGTACCGATCTGTATAATAGCACCACCTTTCATAATGGCAATCCGATCGCCGATCTTCAGCGCTTCATCCAGGTCGTGTGTAATGAATACAATGGTTTTACTCATTTTTTGCTGAAGTTCGAGAAGTTCGTCCTGCATATCGGCCCGGATAAGAGGGTCGAGGGCACTGAACGCCTCATCCATAAGCAGTACTTCAGGATCATTGGCCAGTGCCCGTGCAAGGCCCACCCGTTGCTGCATGCCGCCGCTGAGTTCATTCGGCATTTTATGTTCATAGCCTTTCAGGCCTACCATCTCGATAGCTTCGTTGGATTTTTTATGCCGTTCTTCCTTATCCATACCGCCAATTTCGAGTCCATATGCAACATTGTCGAGCACTGTGCGATGGGGAAATAGTCCGAAATTCTGAAAGACCATAGACATTCGCTTGCGGCGCAGTTCTAACAGCTCTTCTTTGTCGGCACTCATGATATCAATCTCGTCGTCACCAATTAAAACATCTCCTGCGGTGGGCTCAATTAAACGATTCAGACAACGGAGTACCGTAGATTTGCCGCTGCCGGACAGACCCATTATCACAAAAGTCTCTTTCTTCTGTACTTCAAATGAAGCTTTGTTTATGGCAACAGTCAATCCGGTCTCTTCCAGGATCTGGTCTTTAGATTTTCCATCCTTGAGAAGCGGGATTGCCCTGGATGGATTCTTCCCAAATATCTTGTAAAGGTCCGTGATTTTTATAGCAGCCATCTAAAACTATTTGATTCAAATTACAGCATTAAAAAGCCTGCCTAACTTGTTGCAGGATAGTTTACAACAAGGAAAATGCAATGCCCATTCATGATTTTGTAAATAAATAAAAATTATGATTTTATCCGTAAAATTAAACTAAAAAAAGCTGTGAGCCTCAGCTCGGTAAATAAATTATTTCCTGATAGGAGGCTGTCCCAAAAGGAATATTTTATTGAAAACCGCTTAATTAATTTAGCTTTTTTTCCCAGACTCACCCTATTTCCCTCTCCATCCGCCGGCCGGCAGAAGACTTTCTCCTGTGTTTTTATTTATCAAACTGAGGTTGTGAAAATATTTTTTTTAAAACAGTGAGCTGATCCGGGCGGTTTTTTCGCATGTATAAATATATGCCGGTAGTCAGGTTCAGCAGAAGGCGGTTTATGGCAGAGGTTGCCGAACCGGTGTTACGAAATCAAGAGACCCAGGACCCGTGAAGCGGTTGGAGTTTGACGTTTCACGGGTTTTGTTTTTTTTGGCTTTATG
>Ga0209949_1000433_pt1 | contig 22286 bp, 16 predicted proteins | sample SalPonC_black_MG_FD_185711 | JGI IMG/M metagenome (GOLD analysis project Ga0209949, IMG submission 185711) | Salt pond soil microbial communities from South San Francisco under conditions of wetland restoration - Salt Pond MetaG... | ecosystem: Environmental > Aquatic > Marine > Intertidal zone... | reverse complement strand
GATCGACCTCAGCAAGCTTGAGCCGCTGATCGCCCTGCCCAGCAGTCCCGGCAAGGTGTTTCCGGTGCGGGAGGTGGCAGGAGAGCCCATCTACCAGGCCTACATAGGCTCTTCCGCGAATCCCGGACTGCGGGATTTTGCGGTTCCGGCGATGATGGTAAAAGGGCGCCAGGTCCATGAGGGGGTGTCTTTCGACATTAACCCGACTTCACGTCAGGTGCTGGAAAACCTGGTTGAGCTTGGCCATCTTACGGATCTGCTGAATGCCGGCGCGCGCCTGCATCAGACCGGTTGCAACGGTTGTATTGGCATGGGCCAGGCACCGGCCACGAACCAGATCAGTTTGCGCACGGTGCCGCGGAATTTTGCGGGTCGCTCGGGCACCAGTGAGGACAAGGTCTGTCTCTGCAGCCCCGAAACGGCCACCGCTTCAGCGTTGACGGGCGTCATAACCGATCCCCGCGACCTGGAGATGGACTATCCGGTGTTCGACGAGCACAGCACTTTCTATGTGCAGGATCGCAATATCCGCCCTCCGGCGCAGCATCCGGAACTGAGTGTCGTTGAAAAAGGGCCGAATATCAGTACGCTACCGACCTTTGACGGGCTTCCGGACTCGCTTGAGGCACCGGTTCTGCTCAAGGTGGGCGACGATATTTCCACAGACGATATCCTGCCCGCCGGTTCGGAAATACTGCCTTTTCGCAGTAATATTCCGGTCATCAGCGAGTTCACCTATACCCGGCTGGACTCCACCTATCCGGAACGGGCAAAGCAGCATCAGGACAGTGGCTCCCTGATTGTCGGCGGAGAGAACTATGGCCAGGGCTCGAGCCGCGAGCACGCGGCACTGGCACCCCGTTACCTGGGCGTACGTGTGGTCATTGCCAAAAGCTATTCGCGGATACACTGGCAGAATCTGTGCAGCTTTGGCGTGCTGCCGCTGCGTTTTGTTGCCCCGGAATCCTACGACAGTATCGAGCAGAATGACGACCTGGCGTTGCCGGGGTTGGTGGAAGCACTGAAATCGGGTGACAAGATCGTTGCCGAGAACGCCCGCACTGGCGAGCGCCATGAGTTGACCCACGATCTCAGTGAGCGGCAGATCCGCATGATCATCGCGGGCGGTTTGCTGAACATGATGCGTCAGGAAATGGCCGCCTGACCTTTTATTCTCGTGGCCTGCGATCACCTTCCATGATCTTGGCCACGAACACGGCTTTGCCGTACTCCTCGAACGACCATTTCATGGTGTCCGACAGGACCCGCATCACTTCATCATACTCGCCAAACATCTCTGTGCTCATCCGGCCGGCATAGACTTCAAGTCCACTTTGCTCCAGGCGCCCGATCAGTGCGCGAATGGGTGGCTTGTAGTCGTCGGCCAGTGGATAGCAACTGAGTTGAACTGACAGATACATAGCTAATTCCTCCTGATATTTAGTGCTCTGTAACCCTATAAATTGCTGTTTCAGGGGCTCAGTAGATCAGCGAATCAACCAGACGGGACACTAGTAGCCCATCGCCGACGACGTGCTGCGTCTCGGGTCTGCGCCGCCGTGAAGTTCGCCGTCGTTACTGATCAGTATACTCTGAATGGCACCCATGGCCCGATCCGTAACCACCCTGTGCCCCATTCTTTCAAGCAGCTCCACCGTGTCGGGGCTGATGCCCTGTTCCATACGAATTTTGTCCGGCAGCCACTGATGATGGATTCTGGGTGCGTTGACGGCGGACTGTATGTTCATGCCATGATCAATGACGTTCAGCAGGACCTGCAGGGTTGTGGTGATGATCCGTGAGCCACCGGGGCTGCCCGACACCAGGTAATTGCTGCCGTCGCGACGAACAATAGTGGGGGACATGGAGCTGAGCATGCGTTTTCCCGGGGCGATTTTATTCGCCTCGCCGCCGATCAGTCCATAGGCATTGGGCACACCGGGCTTGGCGGAGAAGTCATCCATCTCGTTATTCAGCAGAAAGCCCGCACCGGCCACGGTAATGCCGGAACCGTAGCTGAAGTTTATGGTGTAGGTGTTGGATACGGCGTTACCCCAGCGGTCCACAATGGAAAAATGCGTGGTTTCGGGGCTCTCGTAAGCACCCGGTGTGCCTGCCTGAATCTCCGAAGAAGGGCGGGCGCGGTCAGTTGCAATGCCTTGCCGAAGCTCCTTTGCGTAGTCCTTGCTGGTCAGGCCTGCCAGCGGCACGTCAACGAAATCGGTATCGCCCAGATAGGTCGCCCGGTCGGCGTAGGCCAGTTTCATGGCCTCGGCCATACGATGAATGCCGGCTGCAGAGTTGTGTCCCAGCCCGGCCATGTCATAGCCTTCCAGAATGTTCAGAATCTGAACAATATGGGTTCCCCCGGAAGACGGTGGCGACATCGAGTAAATATCGTGACCGCGATAGGTGCCGTGGACAGGCTCCCGGATAGCCGGCTGATAACTGCGCAGGTCTTCCAGGGTGATCAGCCCGTCGTGGCGCTGCATTTCGGCAACGATCAGTTCCGCGGTTTCGCCCTGATAAAAATCGCGGATACCGTGAGTAGCAATGCGTTCCAGAGTATTCGCCAGCTCTGGTTGAATAAACCGCTCGCCGGGCTGCCAGGCGGTGCCATCTTCTTTATAGAAGGTTTCAAACGTGGCGGGCCAGCGCACAAGGCGCTCCCGGGCCTGGTTCAGGCCTTCGGTAAACCGGGCAGGGACGATGAAGCCCTCGCGGGCCAGCCTGATGGCGGGTGCAAGCGCCTGTTTCAGTGGCAGGGTGCCGTGTCGCTCCAGGGCCAGGGCCAGCCCGGCAACTGTGCCCGGTACACCTGCCGCCTGGTGGGTAAACCGGCTGCGATTCTGAACCACGTTGCCGCTGTCATCCTGGAACATGGTTGCGGTTGCACTTGCCGGAGCTTTCTCCCGGTAGTCTATCGCTTCGACCGTGTCGCCGTTGCCGGGAGCGTAGAGCATGAAGCCACCGCCCCCGATGTTGCCGGAGCGAGGCTGGGTAACTGCGAGGGCGAAACCGGCGGTGACGGCCGCATCAACCGCATTGCCACCCGCTTTCAAGACCTCAAGAGCGACTTCGGTTGCCAGCGTGTGGCTGGTTACCACCATGCCCTGGCTGGCGGTAACCGGATGGAAGCGTTCGCCTTCGAGAATGGCCTCTGCTGCGGCCAGGGCAGAGCCCAAAAGCAGGAGGGTGCCGGCGATGAATCTCACCGTCTTTGAGGGGCTTGCCAGGGCTTGTGCCGGAACAACCCTTGGGGGATGTCTGTCCATGTTCATGTGCCTCTTTCTGCCTCGTTTCTGGTGCCCGGATAGGCTATGATAGCCGGTCGATTTCAAGGGTGCCCGCTCAGGTGCCCGCTCCCCAGTTACAGAGTAAGGACTGCTTTCATGGAGCACACCTATCGTCTTGTCATTTCCTGCCCGGACCGGGTCGGGATCGTGGCCAAGGTCAGTAATTTTCTGTCGACCTATAATGGCTGGATTACCGAGGCGAGTCACCATGCTGATACTCACAGCGGCCGGTTCTTTATGCGCCACGAAATCAAGGCCAGCTCGATTCCCTTCGGTCTCGATCAGTTCCGTGCAGCCTTTGAACCCATTGCCCGTGAATTCAGCATGGATTGGCATGTTGCGGATTCCGCAAAGCCGAAAAAAGTCGTGCTCATGTGCAGCAAGGAGTCCCATTGCGTGGCTGACCTGCTCCATCGCTGGCACAGCGGCGAAATCAATGCGGAAATCGTGGCGGTCATCTCCAATCACGAAGACCTTCGCCGTATGGTCGAGTGGCACGATATACCCTATCACTACCTGCCGGTGAATCAGGATAACCGGAATGAAGCTTTCGGTGAGATCGACCGGCTGGTTGAACAGTATGAGACGGACGTGGTGGTTCTGGCCCGGTACATGCAGATCCTGCCGGGGACTGTGTGCGACAAGTACACGGGAAGGATCATCAATATTCACCACAGCTTCCTGCCGTCCTTTGCCGGCGCCCGGCCCTATCACCAGGCCTACAGCCGGGGGGTAAAGCTGATCGGCGCCACCTGCCACTATGTGACCCGGGATCTGGATGAGGGGCCCATTATCGAGCAGGACGTGATCCGCATCAGCCATAGCGATTCCATCGAGGATATGGTGCGGCTCGGCAAGGATGTGGAAAAGAGCGTGCTGTCCCGGGGACTCAGGGCCCACATCGAGGACCGTGTGATTATTTATGAAAACAAGACCGTGGTTTTTGACTGACCAGAAGCCCCACATGGCCCGCTAAGGGATTGAATGTGGTAATATTGGCGGCTTGTTAGAGAATAACTATGGGGCCTGTTAAGCGGCCCTGAAACGACTTCCAGCAAATGCAAAGGAACCTTTCTCGATGGGAGAGTTAGCCAAAGAGATCCTGCCGGTAAATATTGAAGATGAGTTGAAACAGTCCTACCTCGATTACGCCATGAGCGTTATCGTCGGTCGCGCACTTCCGGACGTGCGGGATGGTCTCAAACCCGTGCATCGCCGGGTACTGTTCGCCATGTCCGAGCTCAATAACGACTGGAACAAGGCTTACAAGAAGTCCGCCCGGGTGGTTGGTGACGTTATCGGTAAATACCATCCCCACGGTGATTCGGCGGTTTACGACACCATCGTACGCATGGCCCAGCCATTTTCGCTGAGGTACCCGCTGGTCGACGGCCAGGGCAATTTCGGTTCCATTGACGGCGATAACGCGGCCGCCATGCGTTACACCGAAATCCGCATGGAAAAGATGGCCCATTCGCTGTTGGCGGATCTTGACAAGGAAACCGTCGATTTTGTCCCCAACTACGACGGTACCGAGCAGATTCCGGACGTTCTGCCGACGCGTATTCCCAATCTGCTGGTTAACGGTTCCTCAGGTATCGCGGTGGGTATGGCCACCAATATCCCGCCCCATAACCTGACTGAAATTGTGAACGGCTGCCTGGCGCTGATCGACAACCCGGACATGACCGTTGACGATCTGATGGAGCATATTCCCGGCCCCGATTTTCCCACAGAAGGCATCATCAATGGCCGTGCCGGGATTGTTGAAGCCTACCGCACCGGTCGCGGACGTATTTACATCCGTGCCCGCCATGAAATCGAGCACGATGACAAGACCAACCGCGACGCCATCATCATTACCGAGCTGCCTTATCAGCTCAACAAGGCGCGTCTGATCGAAAAGATTGCGGAGCTGGTCAAGGAAAAGCGTCTTGAGGGCATTTCCGAGTTGCGGGATGAGTCCAATAAAGAAGGTATCCGGGTGGTGATCGAGCTGCGCCGCGGCGAAAACCCGGATGTGGTCATCAACAACCTGTTTTCCCAGACCCAGCTTCAGAATGTATTCGGCATCAACATGGTTGCCCTGATTAACGGCGAGCCGAAGATTCTGAATCTGAAGGAAATGCTGGATGCGTTTGTCCGGCACCGCCGGGAAGTAGTCACCCGTCGCACGATTTATGAACTGCGCAAAGCCCGTGAGCGTGGCCATATTCTGGAAGGTCTGACGGTTGCGCTGGCAAATATTGATGAAATTATTGCGCTGATCAAGGCCTCTCCGGCGGCGGCCGAGGCCAAAGAAAAGCTGATGGCACAAGGCTGGGCGCCGGGGGACGTACTGGCGATGCTGGAGCGTGCCGGCCAGGACGCCTGTCGCCCGGATGACCTGCCGGAGATCTATGGCCTTCGCAACGGTCTTTACCATCTTTCGCCGGAACAGGCCCAGGCTATTCTGGACCTGCGCCTGCATCGTCTGACCGGGCTTGAAACCGAAAAGCTGCAGAATGAATACAAGGAAATTCTGGAGAAAATCGCGGCTCTTCTGGAGATCCTCGGTAACCCGGATCGTCTGATGGAGGTTATCCGTGAGGAGCTTGAAGCCGTTGTCACCGAATTCGGTGACCAGCGCCGGACTGAAATTACCAGCTCCAGACGCGACCTGACCGTCGCCGATCTGATTGATGAAGAAGACCTGGTGGTGACCATCTCCCACGGCGGTTACGCCAAAACCCAGGCGGTCGAGGACTACCAGGCCCAACGTCGTGGTGGCCGTGGTAAAGCGGCAACGTCCATGAAAGACGAGGATTTTGTCGAGAAACTGCTGGTCGCCAACTCCCATGACACCATTCTGTGCTTCTCCAACCGTGGCAAGGTCTACTGGCTGAGGGTTTTCGAGATTCCCCGTGCCAGCCGCGCCTCCCGCGGTCGCCCGATGGTGAATATTCTGCCGCTGGAAGACGGTGAGCGAATTACGACCTTCCTGCCGGTCCGGGACTATCCGGAAGACCAGTTCGTGCTGATGGCCACCTCTGCCGGTGTCGTCAAGAAAACGCCTCTGCCCAACTTCTCACGTCCGCGCAGCAGCGGTCTGATTGCATTGAATCTCGATGAGGGGGACACCCTTATCGGGGCCGCCATCACCCGCGGCGATGCCGAAGTCATGCTGTTCTCCAGTGCGGGCAAGGCTGTGCGCTTCAACGAAGAAGCGGTTCGCCCGATGAGCCGTACCGCACGCGGTGTGCGTGGTATCAGGATGCACGGCGGCCACCATGTGGTGTCACTGATCATCCCGGAAGAAGGTGCGGTGCTGCTTACCGCCAGTGAAAACGGCTATGGCAAGCGCACCACCTTTGATGAGTTCCCTGCCTACAGTCGGGGCAGCCAGGGCGTTATCGCCATGCAGTGTTCCGAGCGTAACGGCAACCTTGTCACAGCACTCCAGCTGTTCGAAGGCGATGAAATGATGCTCATTTCCGACAAGGGCACGCTGGTAAGAACACGGACCGACGAAGTCTCTATCCTCAGCCGCAACACTCAGGGTGTCCGGCTGATCAAGCTGGGTCAGGAAGATGAACGCCTGGTTGGCGTTGAGCGTATCGCCGAAACCGATGCAGAAGACGTGGATCTGGAAGCCGCGACCGACGACGCCGACATTGAGCAAGGCAGCGCTGACAATGACGCCGGCGGCGCTGACGGGGTAAATGGTGAGGATAATGACCAGGGCGTATAACTTTTGTGCCGGCCCCGCCACCCTGCCTGCCGAGGTTCTTCAGAAGGCGCGGGAAGAGATGCTGGACTGGCAGGGCAGCGGCATGTCGGTGATGGAAATGAGCCATCGCAGCGATGAGTTTGTCAGCATCGCGGAAACCGCAGAGCAGGATCTGCGGGAACTCGCTGGCGTGTCCGATGACTACGCTGTTTTGTTCATGCAGGGTGGGGCCTCCAGTCAGTTCGCGACCGTCCCGCTGAACCTGATGGGTACTGATGGCGCCGCCGACTACGTCAATACCGGGATCTGGTCGAAAAAGGCCATTGCCGAGGCCAGTCGCTATGGCAGGGTGAACGTGGTCGCCAGCAGTGAAGACAGTGGCTTTACCTTTGTTCCGGATCAGTCGGAATGGAAAACCTCCGCGGAGGCGGCCTATCTGCACTACACCCCCAATGAAACCATTGGCGGGCTCGAATTCGATTTCGTGCCCGATAGCGGAGCAGTGCCTCTGGTCGCCGATATGTCGTCCACCATGCTCTCGCGGCCTCTGGATGTCTCCAGGTTCGGGCTGATCTATGCCGGGGCCCAGAAGAATATCGGGCCCTCCGGGCTGGTGGTTGTCATTATCCGCAAGGATCTGCTGGGCAAAGCCCGCCGGGAAACCCCCACGATGATGAATTACCAGGTCATGGCGGATAACAATTCCATGTACAACACGCCGGCTACCTATTCCTGGTATCTGGCCGGGCTGGTGTTCAAGTGGCTGAAAGCCCAGGGTGGCGTTGAGGCCATGGGCAGGCTCAACCGCCGCAAGGCCGGCAAACTTTATGATTTCGTGGATGCCAGTGATTTTTACGCCAATCCGATTGCACCGCGCTTCCGCTCCTGGATGAATGTGCCTTTCGTTCTGGCAGACGATGCGCTGAATGATGAATTCCTGACCGGAGCGAATGCCCGACAGCTACTGAACCTGAAGGGCCACCGTTCCGTTGGTGGCATGCGCGCCAGCATATACAACGCCATGCCGGAAGCCGGGGTTGATGCCCTGATCGACTATATGGCGGAATTTGCCCGGGAGCGCGGCTGATCATGAGCGACGAGCAGGCCCGTCTGGGCCGGTTGAGAGAACAGATCGACCGTCTGGACCAGGAAATCATGGACCGCATCAGTCAGCGGGCCGAATGCGCCCAGGAAGTGGCCAGGGTAAAAATGGAGGCCAATCCCGGGGCGGACGTGTTTTTTTACCGCCCGGAGCGGGAAGCCCAGGTGCTGCGCCGGATCAAGGACAACAATCCCGGCCCGCTGTCCGGGGAGGAAATGGCGCGCCTGTTCCGCGAGATCATGTCAGCCTGCCTTGCGCTTGAAAAGCCTATGCACATCGCCTTCCTTGGCCCGGTCGGCACCTTCACCCAGGCCGCGGCGCTCAAGCATTTCGGCCACTCGGTCGTCAGTGTGCCGTTGCCGGCCATCGACGCCGTGTTCCGCGAGGTTGAATCCGGCGCCGCTCATTATGGGGTCGTGCCGGTCGAGAACTCCACAGAGGGCATGATCAACCACACCCTGGATATGTTCATGTCATCGCCCCTGAAGATCTGTGGCGAGGTGCAGCTGCGCATCCATCACCATCTGCTGGTCGCGCCGAAGCATCATGATCAGGAAATACAACGCATCTACTCGCATCAGCAGTCGTTTGCCCAGTGTCGGCAGTGGCTGGATACCCATCGTCACGGCATTGAGCGGATTACCGTAAGCAGCAATGCCGAAGCCGCCCGAAGGGCAGCCCAGGAGCCAGGCAGTGCTGCCATTGCCGGCGACATGGCGGCCGAGCTGTATGGCCTGGATACGCTCGCCTCCAGCATTGAAGACCGGCCCGACAACACCACCCGGTTTCTGATCATCGGGCGGGAAGAGGTGCCCGTCAGTGGCCACGACAAATCGTCCATTCTGGTCTCCATGCGCAATAAACCCGGTGCCCTGTATCAGTTGCTCGAGCCTTTCCACAATCACGGGCTCAGTCTGACCCGGATCGAGACCCGTCCCTCTCCAAGTGGCACCTGGGCCTACGTGTTCTATATCGATTTTGAAGGCCACTATGAAGACGAACAGGTAAAGCAGGTGCTTGAGGAAATCGATGAGGAAGCGGTCGAACTGAAACGCCTGGGGTCCTATCCCATCGGGGTTTTATAAACAGGGCGAAAGCTGAACGAATACTGATAGAGGTCAGGTAAATGCGGACAGACATTGAAAGCCTTGCGGTAAAGGGTGTGCAGGCACTGTCGCCCTATCAGCCGGGGAAGCCTGTTAGTGAGCTTGCCCGGGAATTCGGCCTGGACCCGGATTCCATCGTCAAGCTCGCCAGTAACGAAAATCCGCTCGGACCCAGCGCCAAAGCCCTCTCAGCCATTAAGGAAACGTTGGCGGACATTTGCCGGTATCCCGATGGCAATGGCTTCGATCTGAAGCAGGCGCTGTCTGGCCGCTATGGTATTGGCCCGCAGCAGATAACCCTGGGCAACGGTTCCAATGATGTACTGGAAGTGATCACCCGTTGTTTTGCAGCCCCGGGTGACGAGGTTGTCTACTCCCAGTATGCCTTTGCAGTCTATCCGCTGGTGACCCAGGCCATTGGCGCAACCGGGGTGTCGGTTCCCGCCCGGGACTATGGCCATGATCTGGATGCCATGGCGGACGCAGTCACCGACCGGACCAAGCTGGTGTTCGTCGCCAATCCGAACAACCCCACTGGCACGGTTCACGGCGGCCGCGCTATCAAAGCATTTCTTGATCGTATTCCGGGCCGTGTGCTGGTGGTTCTTGACGAAGCCTATTGCGAATACCTGCAGGGCGATGACTATGTGGATGGCCTGTCCCTGCTTGGGCGTTACCCCAACCTGATTGTTACCCGGACCTTTTCCAAGGCCTGGGGGCTTGCCGCACTGAGGGTGGGCTACAGTGTCAGCTCTTCGGAGATTGCCAGTTTTCTCAATCGGGTACGCCAACCCTTTAATGTCGATTCCATCGCGATGGCAGCGGCAACGGCGGTTCTGAGTGATGACCAGTACCTGCAGCGTTCCTGTGAAATAAACACCAGAGGTATGGCACAGCTGGAATCAGCGTTCAAAGAGATGAAGCTGGCCTACATACCGTCAGCGGGCAATTTCATCAGTGTAGAAGTCGGCGAACACGCCGAGCAGATCAATCAGTCTCTGCTGGAACAGGGTGTGATTGTCCGCCCCATTGGCGGTTACGGACTACCCCGGCACCTGCGGGTTTCCATCGGATTGCCGGAAGAGAATGAGCGTTTGATTGCCGCCCTGGCGAGAGCCATTCTGGCAGTAACGGCGGCTGCCACAAACGGAGCAGAGGTCTGAATGCCTGCTGCCCGGCCATTGTTCCAGCGTGTCGCGATTATCGGCCTCGGGCTGATTGGCGGTTCGCTTGCGGCGGCCATTCGCAACAACGGCCTGGCTGATGTCGTGGCAGGGACCGACAGACGATCGCAAGAGCCCCTGCTGGGAAAGGCGCTGGGGTTGATTGATGAGGCTGCCGGTTCCATCCGGGAAGCCGCAGAAGGCGCCGACCTGGTGGTGGTTGCGGTGCCCGTCAAGGCCACCCGGGATGTGCTGGAGGAGCTCCGGCCCTGGCTCGGGAAAAATGCAATTCTGACCGACGTTGGCAGCACCAAGACCAGCTTCGTGGAAGATGTGAAGGCCGTGTTTGGTGGTTTGTCAGCCAATGTTATTCCGGGACATCCGATAGCCGGGTCTGAAAAAAGCGGCATTCGCGCTGCCAGCCCGACACTTTTTACCAACCACAAGGTCATTCTCACGCCGGCGGACGCTGTTGCCGAAAGCAACGTCGCGCGGTTGAAGGCGCTGTGGGAAGGCTGTGGTGCCACCGTGCTCACCATGTCGGTGGCTTACCATGATGAAGTGCTGGCAGCCACCAGTCATCTCCCGCATCTTATCGCCTTTTCACTGGTGGATACCCTGGCGGGGGAGGATGAAAATCTTGATATTTTTCGCTACGCAGCCGGTGGCTTCCGGGACTTCACCCGCATTGCTGCAAGTGACCCGGTGATGTGGCATGACATCTTTCTTTCCAACCGGGATGCCGTGCTGCGCGTCATCGACCATTTCAGCCACGATCTGGACCGTTTGCGCACAGCCATTGACCATCAGGACAGTGCCACGCTGCTCCAGGTATTCAGTCGTGCCAAGGCGGCGCGGGAACACTTTTCAAAAATGCTTTCAGGGCAGGCTTACGTGACAAAAACTCCTCAGAAACAGGTTCGATTCCGGCTTCAGCCCGGTGGCAAGGTTGTCGGTGATATCCGGGTGCCGGGCGATAAATCCATTTCCCATCGTTCAATCATGCTCGGTGCGCTTGCCAGTGGCGTGACCGAGGTGAAAGGGTTCCTGGAAGGCGAGGACAGTCTCGCCACCCTGCAGGCATTCCGGGATATGGGCGTGACCATTGAAGGTCCGGATGAGGGTTACGTGAAGATTCACGGTGTTGGCCTGCACGGCCTGCAGGCGCCTCGCGGGCCGCTTTACCTGGGTAATTCCGGTACCGCGATGCGCCTGTTTTCAGGCCTGCTGGCGGCACAGCAATTTGATTCCGAACTCACCGGTGACGACAGCCTGACCAAGCGCCCGATGGGGCGTGTCGCCGACCCGCTGCGGATTATGGGGGCGCAGATTGAAACCGCTGAGGGTGGTCGCCCACCGCTGAAAATACGCGGTGGTCAGCACTTGACCGGCATTCACTATGACATGCCGGTGGCCAGCGCCCAGGTCAAATCCTGCCTGCTGCTGGCAGGACTCTATGCGGATGGAGCCACGTCGGTCACGGAACCGGCGACGACCCGGGATCACACCGAACGAATGCTGGAAGGCTTCGGTTATCCCGTTCACCGTGATACGGCCACCGCCAGCCTCGCGGGTGGTGGTCAGCTCACGGCAACCGATATTGACATCCCGGCGGATATCTCATCGGCCGCGTTTTTCCTGGTTGCTGCCAGTATTGCTGTGGATTCCGATCTTGTCCTCAGACACGTGGGGATGAACCCGACCCGTATCGGTGTCATCAATATTCTGCGCAGGATGGGCGCAAACATTGAGGTGCTGGACCAGCGCGTGATTGGCGGCGAGCCGGTTGCGGACCTGCGCGTCCGCGCTGCGGAACTGACCGGCATTGATATTCCCGGAGACCAGGTGCCATTGGCCATCGACGAGTTTCCGGTACTGTTTGTTGCCGCAGTCTGTGCCAGGGGCCGGACGGTGCTTCGTGGCGCCGAGGAGCTGCGGGTGAAAGAAAGTGACCGGATACAGGTCATGGCTGACGGCCTCGCCGCTATTGGCGTCGAGACCACTGTCACGCCGGACGGTATCGTGATTGAAGGCGGACAGGAGATGAAAGGGGGCAGGGTAGACAGTCACGGTGACCACCGCATTGCCATGGCGTTTGCGGTGGCTTCGCTGAGAGCGAGCGGGCCTGTTGAAGTGACCGATTGTGCCAATGTGGCGACATCGTTTCCCGGTTTTGTTGAACTGGCCGCTGGCGTCGGTATCAGGATTGCCAGTGATGCTGAGGGGGCTGAATGATGGTTGCGTCCGATATTCCGGTCATCACCGTGGATGGCCCCGGTGGCTCCGGTAAAGGCACCATCACCCAGATGTTGGCCAGAAAGCTGGGATGGCACCTGCTGGACAGCGGGGCGCTTTATCGACTTACGGCGCTGGCGGCCAGCCGCCAGGGGGTGGCGCTTGACGATCAGCTACGGTTGATTGAAGTTGCCGCCGGTCTGGACGTTGCCTTTGAGCCCACGCCTCCCGGTGAGCCTGTCAGGGTTCTGCTGGCCGGTGACGACGTCACGGCCGCCATCCGGACCGAGGCCTGTGGCGAAAACGCCTCAAAAGTTGCCGTTATCCAGCCGGTGCGGGACGCGCTGCTGCAGCGTCAGCGGGATTTCCGGGTGGCACCCGGCCTGGTTGCCGATGGTCGGGATATGGGGACGGTAGTGTTTCCGGACGCGCCGGTGAAACTGTTTCTGACCGCCAGCGCCGAGGAACGTGCACAACGGCGCTATAGTCAGTTGAAGGACGCAGGGGTCAATGTTAACATTGTCGCCCTTTTAGAGGAGATACGGGTGCGAGATGAGCGGGACATGAACCGCGAAGCCGCCCCGCTTAAGCCTGCAGACGATGCGCAAGTCATTGATTCGACGGGGTTAAGCATAGAAGAGGTGTTGGACAGGTGCATGGCCGCTGCAGGCCAGGCCTGACCACACCTTTTTGTTGTTGAAATTTCGGATTTGGCGTTATCGGCCAGCCCCTGGCTGAATCCGGATCAAAATTCATAGACCGTGTCGCTGGTAACACGGAGAAACTTGCGTTGATCACATAGGACATATAATGAGCGAGAGCTTTGCGGATCTTTTTGAAGAAAGCCTGAAAGAAATTGACATGCAGCCGGGTTCCATCGTCCAGGGAACCGTTGTGGATGTTGATAGCGACTGGGTCACCGTTAACGCCGGACTGAAGTCCGAAGGCGTTATCCCCGCCTCCCAGTTTCTCAATGAAAAAGGCGAGTTGGAAATCAAAATCGGCGATACCGTCGATGTGGCTCTTGACGCGGTAGAAGATGGCTTCGGTGAGACCCGCCTGTCTCGTGAAAAAGCCAAGCGCGCTGAGGCCTGGAAGGTACTGGAGAAGTCCTTCGAAGCCGAGGAAGTGGTTAAGGGTATTATCAATGGCAAGGTCAAGGGCGGTTTTACTGTCGATCTGGCCGGGATCCGTGCCTTCCTGCCCGGCTCTCTGGTAGATGTTCGTCCGGTTCGCGATACTGCGCACCTGGAGAACAAGGAACTCGAATTCAAGGTGATCAAGCTCGATCAGAAGCGCAACAACGTAGTTGTTTCCCGTCGCGCTGTTCTGGAAGCTGAAAACAGCGCCGAGCGCGAAGCTTTGCTGGAAACCCTGACCGAGGGTATGGAAATCAAGGGTATCGTCAAGAATCTGACCGACTACGGCGCGTTCGTGGATCTGGGCGGAGTTGACGGCCTGCTGCACATTACGGACATGGCCTGGAAGCGCATCAAGCATCCGAGCGAAATCGTCAATGTGGGCGACGAGATCAGTGTCAAGGTTCTGAAATTTGATCGTGAGCGTAACCGCGTATCGCTGGGTCTGAAGCAACTGGGTGAAGATCCATGGGTCAACATCAAGGGCCGTTACCCGGAAGGCACCAAGGTTACTGCACGGGTGACCAACCTGACCGACTACGGCTGCTTCGCCGAGCTGGAAGAAGGTGTTGAGGGTCTGGTGCACGTTTCCGAAATGGACTGGACCAACAAGAATATCCATCCGTCCAAGGTTGTCCAGGTAGGCGATGAAGTGGGCGTGATGATTCTGGATATCGACGAGGAACGCCGTCGTATTTCCCTGGGTATCAAGCAGTGTGTCTCAAACCCCTGGGAAGACTTCTCCAGCAGGTTCAACAAGGGCGACCGCATCTCCGGCAAGATCAAGTCGATCACTGACTTTGGTATCTTTATCGGTCTGGACGGCGGTATTGACGGCCTGGTTCACCTGTCGGACATCAGCTGGAACGAGACTGGTGAAGAAGCGGTCCGCGAATACAAGAAGGGCGACGAGGTTGAAACCGTCATCCTGTCTGTTGATCCCGAGCGTGAGCGTATCTCGCTGGGTATCAAGCAGCTTGAGAGCGATCCGTTCGCCGAGTTTGTGCAGTTGAACGACAAGGGCTCTATCGTCAAGGGTACGGTCTCCTCGATTGATGCCAAGGCCGCGACTATCACTCTGAACGAGGAAGTCGAAGCTGTTCTCAAAGCGTCTGAAATCAGCCGTGACCGCGTCGAAGACGCGCGCAATGCGCTGAATGAGGGCGACGAGGTTGAAGCGAAGATTATCAGCATTGACCGCAAGAACCGCGTGATCAACCTGTCTGTCAAGTCCAAGGACGTCGAAGACGACAAGCAGGCGATCGAAGGTGTTCGTGCCAAGGCTGCAGAATCCGGCTCGGGAGCCACGACTATCGGCGACCTGATCAAGGAACAGATGCAGCAGAAAAATGTCAACAAGGACTAGGATTTCCGGTTGACGAGAAAAAACGGGCTCTAAGAGCCCGTTTTTTTTGTGTTTTTTTTTGGTTTGGCTAAACTAGGTTCATGGCATTGAAAACAGGCTTTTCAACAATAATGTGAAGAGAGAGTAGCCCATGACAAAGTCTGAACTGGTTGAGCTGATCGCGTCGAAGCAGACGCAGCTTTCAGTGAAGGATGTGGAACTGGCTGTGAAAACTGTCATCGAGCATATGTCGCAATCCCTCGCCGAAGGTCAGAGAATTGAAATCCGCGGTTTTGGCAGTTTCTCATTGCATCATCGAGCAGCAAGAACCGGGCGCAACCCCAAAACGGGGGAGGCCGTTCAGCTTCCTGCGAAGTTTGTACCGCATTTCAAACCCGGCAAGGAATTACGAGAGAAGGTTAATGACAGTCTGAAAAGGGGTTTTTGATTTCAACCATTTATCCGGGAATAAATTTCACCCGGATTTGAACTTTCCTCAGGTTCATCTGGAGCTTTACGATTATGGCCGGATTGCAGAAAGTGCTTCTTATCCTTCTGGTACTTTGTTTGGTCCTGGTCGCGCTTGTTTTTTCCCTGAATAACCAGACAGCCGTTCCCCTTGACTTCCTGGTTTATGAGACTCAGCCCCATGGGGTGGCCGTGTGGATCGTCATGGCATTTGTGGCTGGAGCTCTGGTTGGTGTCCTGATGACCTTACTTGCAACCGTGCGTAAATCGGTTTCCCGCCGGAATCTTGAGAAAAGGCTTGCGCGCTCCGAGCAGGCGCTGGAGAAATCGAGAGCCCAGCACGACCGGACGCTTTAATGGATATGGTTCTTCAGTGGCTGCTATTGACCATAGCAGTAGCAGCGGGGTGGTTCGTTGGCCGCATGGGAGCCGGCAAGGACAGTTCCCGGGTTGCCATCTCGGACGAGGACTCGGTCAGGGACCGCCTTCAGTTTCTCTTTACCAATTATTCAGACCAGGCCGTTGAGAACTTCGTCCAGTCTCTGGCAGTAAACCGGGATACGGTCGGTCTTCACCTCTCGATTGGCGCGCATTTCCGCCACAAGGGCGAAACCGACCGTGCCATTCTGATCCACCAGAACCTGCTGGCCCGCCCGGAGCTGCCCGCCAGGTATTCCCAGCAGGTGACCTATGAACTGGCGGTGGACTACCTCAACGCCGGCCTGCTGGATCGTGCTGAAACACTGTTACATCAGCTGATGGGTGATCGGGAGTATGGCCGAAAAGCCTCCGTTCAACTCATTGAGCTTTACCAGCAGGAAAAGGAATGGAGCAAGGCTGCGCAGGTTGCCCACACCCTGACCACGGGCGACCAGGATGGCGCCATATTCAAGATGCTGGCCTATATCACCTGCGAGATCTCTGAGGAGGCACTGAAACAGGATGATCGCTGGGAGGCGCAGAACCGGGCGAAAGAGGCGCTGGACTTTGACCGTTCCTGTGTCCGGGCAACGTTCATCCTGATGCGTCTTCTGATCCGGCAGGGCAGTTACCGGGAAGCGGCCAGCCAGAGCCTGAAAGTGTTTGATCAGAACCCTGACTTCGGGCCGGAGGCGGTTGACCGCCTTATGAAGCTCGAGCGTGAGCACGGTGATGTCGGGCGTCTGGGCAAGAAACTGGGCAAGATCTATGCTTCCTGGCCCAGCACCAGCCTGCTGCTGGCACTGGTGGAGTCAGTTGAACGCAGCAGTGGTCGTATGGCGGCAATAGAGCTGCTGCGCCGGAAACTGGAGCTTCGCCCCAGTGTCCGCGGTTTGCTGCGGCTGGTGACGCTTGCCGGCTATGAGAAAGGCATGACAACCGACGAAGAACGCCTGGTCACCCGGATAGGTAACATGATGCTGGCGAATCGCCCGGTGTATCGCTGCGTAAACTGCGGCTTTGCAGGTCAGCAACTGCACTGGTTGTGCCCCAGCTGTAAGCAATGGGAAACCGTCCGCCCGATTCAGGGTGTTGAAGCCGAATAGCCGGATAACCGAATTCTTTTTATTGCAGGATCTCGCCGTGTCCATGTCTGATAACCCGCGCATAATCGTGGCCCTGGATTTCCCCTCCGACAGACCCGCCCTGGCGCTGGTCGACCAGCTTGATCCGGCCAGGTGCCGCCTGAAAGTCGGCAAGGAGCTTTTCACCCGCTCGGGGCCAGGGCTGGTTCGCGCCCTGACAGACCGGGGCTTTGAGATTTTCCTCGACCTCAAATTCCACGACATCCCCAACACCACCGCAGCGGCGGTGGCTGCGGCGGCGGATCTGGGCGCATGGATGGTGAATGTCCACGCTTCCGGCGGCGAAAAGATGATGGCCGCCTGCAGGGAACGTCTTGAACACCTGGGAAATGATCGCCCGCTGCTGATCGCAGTCACCGTGCTGACCAGCATGGGTCCGGATGACCTGGCCGCTATCGGTATTGCCGATTCCCCACAGGCACAGGTCTCCCGCCTTGCAACCCTTACCCGTAACTGCGGCCTGGATGGCGTGGTGTGCTCTGCGCAGGAGGCCCCGGCTCTGAAGGCAGAGCAGGGCGCCGATTTCAGACTGATCACCCCGGGTATCCGACCGCTGTCGTCCGACAAGGGCGACCAGCAGCGCATCATGACCCCCACCGATGCCATCAAAGCCGGTTCTGACTACCTGGTCATCGGTCGCCCGATTACCCAGGCTGCGGATCCGCTGGCTGCGTTGGAGGCTATTCATACTGAAGTAGACTCTGGCTCCGGTCCCTAGCCTGCTGGTTTGGTGCCTGGGTGTGGTGGGGCTTTCCTCACAAAAAACGCTCCTTACGGCACATCCATGTGACGCTTGGGCTCCGCCATCCATGGCTCCGCACATTTTTGTGAGGAAAGCCCCACCACACCCGTTTAAACCGTTCAGATATCGGCAGGAAAAACGCTGGTAAATTCTTTGTAGATAATGTTTACAATCGAAGGTGAGCAGTGGGTTTGTTCAGATAGCCCTTTTTTGCTTTGTATTTGTGAACAAATGATTTCTTGCGAAAAAAGGATCGACATTGGTTATTCCAGCCTTGATGGAGCAGAGCTACTTGAAAATGAGTTCAGGCGGTAACGCAGGGCACCAAGCAGGCGAGGCAGGAACACCCTCCCAAAAATGTGCGGAGCCATGGATGGCGGAGCCCAAGCGCGCATGGATGCGCTCGTAGCGTTTTTTGGGAGGGTGTTCCTGCCTCGCCGATGGCACCAGACTAGAAGGCTACCCCGCCGATGGCACTCGGCCAGAAGGCTAGGGCTAGGCCAGATCCCCAGCTATCAGAAACAAAAAAAGCCGCCAATCCAGAGGAATAGCGGCTTTTCGGAATAGTGGCTCCCCGAGCTGGGCTCGAACCAGCGACAAACGGATTAACAGTCCGTTGCTCTACCAACTGAGCTATCGGGGAACGTCGTCTTCAGACGAGGCGCGTATAGTAAGATTACCCCACGGCCCCGTCAACCCCTGCCTTTAAATTTTAGCCCAGAGCTTTTTTCAGGCGGGAAATAGCGTTCTCGAGGTTCTCCATGCTGGTCGCAAAGCTCAGTCGCATATGCCCTGGTGAACCGAAAGCAGAGCCGGGAACCAGCGCCACGCCGGCCTCTGTCAGCAGTTTCTCGGCAAACTCAACGTCATCACTGACAGCGGAATCGGCATCAATCGCGCCCTGAACGCGGGGAAACACATAAAAAGTACCGTCGCCTTCCAGGCATTCAACGCCAGGCAATTCGTTCAGCGCCCTGACCAGATAATCGTGCCGCTTCTTGAATGCGCTGACCATCTCCTGCACGCACTCCTGCGGTCCGTCCAGGGCTGCGGTCGCAGCTGCCTGGGAAATTGAAGACGGGTTCGAGGTGCTCTGGGACTGGATCTTCTTCATGGCACCGATGATCTTCGCCGGCCCCGCAGCGTAGCCGATGCGCCAGCCGGTCATGGAATAGGCTTTGGACACACCGTTAAGCACAAAAGTGCGGTCGTACAGTTCCGGCGTGGCGTTCAGGATGTTGCAGAATGCCGCACCCGTCCACAGAATCGGCTCGTACATATCGTCTGTCGCGATCATGATCTGCGGGTGCTTTTTCAGAACCTCGCCAATGGCCTGCAGTTCTTCCAGGGTATAAGCCATACCGCTGGGGTTGGACGGGCTGTTGATCACGAACAGACGGGTGCGCTCGGTAATGGCTTTTTCGAGTTGATCCGGGGTGATCTTGAAGCGGGTTTCCGGGCCGGATTCGATGATCACCGGCTTGCCTTCTGCCACCAGCACCATGTCCGGGTAGGAAACCCAGTAGGGCGCAGGAATAATGGCTTCGTCGCCCTTGTTCAGAGTTGCCAGGGCCAGGTTGAAAAAACTCTGTTTGCCACCACTTGAAACAAGAATCTGGTTTGCTTCGTAATCCAGGCCATTGTCCCGTTTGTACTTGGCGATGATCGCCTTTTTAAGCGCAGGCGTACCATCCACCGCTGTGTACTTGGTTTGACCGGCCCTGATCGCTTCAATGGCCGCGCTCTTGATATGGTCCGGTGTATCAAAATCAGGCTCGCCAGCGCCAAGGCCGATGATGTCCTGACCGGCGGCACGCAGTTCTGCGGCCTTGTTGGTGACGGCTAGCGTGGGGGAGGGTTTGATTGCCTGTACCCGGCTGGAAAGTTGAAGGTCCAAACTTGCGCTCCTTAAAGCTGCGATGAGTGGGCCAGATGTTACCATAATCAATTTATTACGATAAGTTTCTTGACGGTTTTACCCGGCCAGGCCCCAATCAGACAGAGCAGAGGATGCCGCAATACCATGGCGACTTCAGAACAAGGCGCGCACAGACGAGACGGCAGGTTTACCGTTGCTTCCCCTTTCGAACCCGCCGGCGATCAGCCGGAAGCGATTGCAGGGCTGGTGGATGGCATCCATTCGGGGCTCGCCCACCAGACGCTTCTGGGGGTAACGGGGTCCGGTAAAACCTTCACCATCGCCAATGTTATTCAGCAGATCCAGCGGCCAACCATTGTCATGGCCCACAATAAAACCCTGGCGGCCCAGCTTTACGGGGAGTTTCGCGAGTTCTTTCCTGACAATGCGGTGGAATACTTCGTTTCCTACTACGACTATTATCAGCCCGAGGCCTACGTGCCGTCCTCGGACACCTTCATTGAAAAAGATGCATCCATCAACGAGCATATCGAACAGATGCGGCTGTCCGCCACCAAGGCGCTGCTGGAGCGTCCGGATGCGATTATCGTCGCCACGGTGTCTTCCATCTACGGTCTGGGCGATCCCCAGTCCTATCTGAAAATGATGCTTCACCTGGATCGCGGTGACGAGATTGACCAGCGTCACATTCTGCAACGGCTCGCTGAACTCCAGTACACCCGCAATGATATCGAGTTCCATCGGGCCAACTACCGCGTGCGCGGCGATGTGATCGATGTGTTTCCGGCGGAATCGGAAAAGGAAGCCATCCGCATAGAGCTGTTTGACGATGAGGTGGAAAACCTGAGTTATTTCGACCCGCTGACCGGCGAGGTTCTGCGCCGTGTGCCCAGGGTGACCATCTACCCCAAGTCCCACTATGTCACGCCCCGTCAGAAGGTGCTGGATGCCGTCGAGAACATCAAGGTGGAACTGGATGAGCGGCTCAGGCAGCTGCGTGACAACAACCGGCTGGTAGAGGCCCAGCGGCTGGAGGAGCGCACCCGCTACGATATAGAGATGATGCTGGAGCTGGGCTACTGCAACGGCATTGAAAACTATTCCCGCTATCTTTCGGGTCGCCAGCCCGGTGAGGCGCCACCCACCCTGTTTGATTATCTGCCGCCAGACGCCCTGCTGATCGTGGACGAATCCCACGTCACCATTCCCCAGATCGGGGCCATGTACAAAGGCGACCGGTCACGGAAGGAGACTCTGGTGGAATATGGTTTTCGCCTGCCATCGGCACTGGATAACCGCCCCATGCGGTTTGATGAGTGGGAACGGATGGCGCCGCAGATGGTGTTTGTCTCGGCCACGCCCGGTAAATATGAAGCCGAACACGCGGGCCAGGTGGTGGAGCAGGTGGTCAGACCCACGGGTCTGCTGGACCCTGTTATTGAGGTCCGTCCCGCATCAACCCAGGTTGATGACCTGTTGTCCGAGATCCGGCGGCGTACGGCGGTAAATGAACGGGTGCTGGTCACCACGCTGACCAAGCGCATGGCAGAAGATCTCACCGATTTCATGATGGAACATGAAATCAGGGTGAGATATCTGCACTCCGACATTGATACCGTCGAGCGGGTCGAAATCATTCGGGATCTGCGCCGGGGCGAATTTGATGTGCTGATTGGCATCAACCTGCTGCGGGAAGGTCTGGACATGCCGGAAGTGTCACTGGTGGCCATTCTGGATGCAGACAAGGAAGGCTTCCTGCGTTCCGACCGTTCACTGATCCAGACCATGGGCCGCGCTGCCCGTAATGTTAACGGTAAGGCCATTCTCTACGGTGACAACATCACCGGGTCCATGCGGCGTGCGATTGATGAAACCGAGCGCCGCCGTGCCAAACAGGCTGAGCATAACGAGGCCCACGGCATCACACCGACCGGCCTGAACAAAAAGATTGCCGATATTATGGAGGGCGCTGCCAGCGGCGGTCGCGGGCGCCGCAAGCCGGAGCGTCCTGGCGAGAAGGCAGCGGAAGAGGCCGAGCGTTACCGCGCCAGGGTCGGTGACCGCACCCCGGACGAAATTCTCAGAGAGATGGGCAGGCTGGAAGACAAAATGTACAAGGCTGCGTCGGACCTGGACTTCGAAACAGCGGCCCGGCTGCGTGACGAGATTTCCGAGCTCAAGGAAGCTGCGTTGCGAACTGGTTAGTGTCCCGTCTGGTTAATTCGTTGATCTACTGCTTGGCGCTCGTGCCTCTGGCCAAGGCGCCAGTGCGCAGGCGTGGTGGTTCCACATCAAGGGCTGGCAACACAGGTCCAGAGGCCCGAGCGACAAGCCCTTCGGGAGCCCCTGAAAGCCTTGACAGCGGTGTTGAGTCGGCTCGATTTGGAACCACCAAACCTTCGCCACCGCGCCTTGCTCTCAAGGCTTTCAGGGGCTCAGTAGATCAACGAATTAACCAGACGGGACACTAACCAGTTCGCAACGCAGCTTCCTTGAGCTCGGAAATCTCGTCACGCAGCCGGGCCGCTGTTTCGAAG
>Ga0209949_1000429_pt1 | contig 22349 bp, 23 predicted proteins | sample SalPonC_black_MG_FD_185711 | JGI IMG/M metagenome (GOLD analysis project Ga0209949, IMG submission 185711) | Salt pond soil microbial communities from South San Francisco under conditions of wetland restoration - Salt Pond MetaG... | ecosystem: Environmental > Aquatic > Marine > Intertidal zone... | reverse complement strand
GCTCGAGTTCCTGGCAGATCAGTCCGTAACTGACCGAATTCAGGCCTGCGCAGCCGTAGCCTTCGAGGCTGGACCCGAGCAACCCCAGATCGGCGATTTCGGGAATAAGCTCTTCCGGAAAACGGCCGGCGTCAAAGCATTCCGGGATGAGGGGCAGCGCGCGCTCGTCGACGAACCGGGCAACCGAGTCCCGGATCATGCGCTCTTCGTCGCTGAGCTCTTCGGAAACATTGTAAAGATCAAGCGGATCGAGTTTTGACATGGAATCCTGACTCTGGCGTATGAAATTGATTATGGGGCAAGGCTAACCCGCCGGCGTGCTCGCAGCGACAATGCGCTGCGATGCTGATGGCGCCCCGGAGCGGGCCGTGGTGGCCGTTGCAATCCCGATTGCGCAGGATTGTACCAGCGCGGCCTCATGCCGGATCCAAGGATCGCTATAATACCGGCCTGGATTTACCTGGATCGAATATTTATGCGTCATTTATGGATTGTGGCCGTAATGATCGCTTTGGCGCCGCTCGGTTCGTCGGCTCAAGGCGATCCCGAGCGTGGGAAGGTCGTTGCTTACACCTGCACCGGTTGCCATGGGATTCCGTTCTACAAGAACATCTACCCGACCTACAGCGTGCCCAAACTCGGCGGCCAGAATCAGGAATACCTGATTTCCGCGCTCAAGGCCTATCGCGAAGGCACGCGCCGGCACGCCACAATGCAGGCTCAGGCCGCGACGCTTTCCGATCAGGACATCCTCGACGTAACCGCCTATTTCGTGAGCATCGGGGAGAACGAGTCATGAATCGCCTTACTCTATTGACCGGCATGCTTGTCACGAGCATTATTTCGCTTGCGCTAGGCAGCCCGGCGCATGCCGCCGGCGGCGATTACCGGCGCGGCCTTGAAAAATCGCAGGTTTGTCAGTCGTGTCACGGACGCACCGGCAACGAAAGCCTTCAGCCCAGTTATCCCAGGTTGGCCGGCCAGCACGAGGACTATCTGGTACATGCCCTTGAGAGCTATCGTGATGGCAGCCGGCAAAACGCTGTAATGGCCGGTTTCGCCGGGAACCTCAGCGACCAGGACATCGCAGACCTCGCCGCCTGGTATTCGCGCCAGAAAGGATTGCAGGATCTGGACGTGGAATGACCGATTGCGCGGTGCCGCTCGGCCGCGCTGCGTGGTACCCGGCTTTCGTTACGCCCTTCAGCCCCGCCTCGCGAGGCATTACTCATAATAGGGATTCTTGCCGCTATCGTGATCTGTGCTGTCGGTGACGTTGCGGATTTCCGGGACCAGCTCGCGCAACTGTGTCTCGATACCCTGGCGAAGCGTCACGTCGACCATGCCGCAGCCGTGGCATCCCCCACCGAAGCGGAGAACAACATCGTTTTCATCGGTCACGTCGACCAGCGACACGACACCACCGTGCGAAGCGACCATCGGATTGATACGTGATTCCAGCACCCACGAGACACGCTCGTGCATCGATGCGTCCTCACCCGGCGTCTGGCCTCTCAATCCCGGCGCTCTGATGCTCAGTTCACCGCCGGTTGCATTAGTCTCGAAATCGATCATCGCGCCGTCCAGCGCCTCCTTGCTGTCGCGCGAGACGAACAGTTTGAAAACCCCGCAATCCACAGCATGGTCGTCGACCTCGTCGTCGCCAGCGGGGCAGAAGTTCAGGCTTACGTCGGCCCCCGGCGTTCCCGCCTGGCGGGTGGACAGCCGAAGCTGCGTACCTTCCGGCTGATCTTCCAGGAGTTTTGCGAAATAGTCGCGTGCGGTCGGCGTCACTGTAAGCATGCCCATTTTCCTTTATCGATTTACGATGCGAAGTATATCGCACTGAATCGGTCCTGTTTCAACCTGCACAGATGAAAAAGCGACCGTGTGAAAGTCGCGTCGGACGCAATCGACATGGAATCGACAAGTAACAGCCGATCTCAGCCGGGCTTGGTCTCCAGACGCGCCAGCAGCCATGGCAGCGAATGATCGAGGCGCCAGTCCATGCCGCTGTGGTTGCCGTCGAATTCGACGTGGTGATGGTCCACGCCGGCACCCGACAAACGAGCGGAAAATTCGCGGGTGCCATAGTGAATGAAGTACTGGTCGCGGTTGCCGGCATCCACCCAGAGCCCGCGAAGCCGGGTCAATGCGTCTAACGCCTCACTTCCATAATTGACCGGATCGAATGCCAGCCAGCGCTGCCATATCGCGTCGTCCACGCGCGCAGTAAACGGATCGAAAGGCAGCTCGAGGTTCAGCGGCCTGCCCGGCGCCGGTGAGTAGCTTGCCGCCAGGCACAGCACCATCAATGCATGGAAAGCACGGCCCGACGGTTTGCGAGCACGCCAGAATCCCGAGACGAAGGCCTCGCAGTCGCCATCCCACAGCGTCAATTCGTCGCAGCAACTGACAAAATCGCGCTTATAGACCCGATCGAAACCGCAGTCGCCGGCATGACTGGCCACGCCGCCGAACACGCCGGGGAATCGCACAGACAGGTGCAGGCCCCCGAACCCGCCCGAAGACTTGCCGAATACGCCGCGCGCTTCCGGACGCGCGATCGTCCGGAAGCGACGATCGACTTCCGGGACGAGTTCCTCGACGATATGCCGGGCGTAATGGCCCATCGCCGGCGAATCGACAAACTGGTTTCCACCCAGCGAGGTAAAACTGTCGGGCATCACGACAATTACCGGCGGCATCGAACCTGAAGCGATCAGCCGGTCCAGACGCTCTGGCAGATTCTCGCCATGGTTGCGCCATGCGACCTGGGCTGGCCCCGAACTCGTATACGCCGGCAGGCTCCAGAGCACAGGATAGTGGCGCAGGCGATCGCGCTGATAGCCGGACGGCAAGTACACCAGAACATCACGACAAGTTGCATCGCCGAGCGGATTGGCTTGCGCCAGCAGTGGAGAATCGAAGGCAAATGACTCTACGACGCCGCGCACCTCGGGCCGGTGCGGACGTAGCGGACAGGTATCCTGATACGGGTTCATGCCTGCTTCAGCGGAACGACCTTGCGCTCATTCGGCGGTACGCGTCCCATTTGCGGCACCAGCTGCGTCAGAATCTCGCGCAGTTCGCCGGAGTCATATCGCTGCACCGCACGTTCGGCACGCTGGATGACGGCATCAAGGTTCTGGATGACCTCGATGCCGTTGCGCGCAAGCAGGATTTTCTGATGATCGGTGCTGGCGTAGGACTCATGCGCGTGGAACAGTTCCTCGAACAGCTTTTCACCCGGCCGAAGACCGGTGTAGACGATTTCGATATCACGGCCTGGTTCCTTGCCGGCCAGTCGAATCAGTTGTTCTGCCAGGTAACTGATCCTTACCGGCTGTCCCATGTCGAGCACGAACACCTCGCCACCCCGGCCCAGCACCGCCGCCTGCATGATCAGCTGGCCGGCCTCGGCAATCGTCATGAAATAACGAGAAATCTCCGGGTGCGTGACGGTGACCGGACCACCCTTGCGAATCTGCTCGTTGAACAGCGGCACCACAGAGCCGGTCGAATTGAGCACGTTGCCGAAGCGCACGGTGATGAACCGCGTGTCGGCACGCCCATTGACCTGCTGGCAATAGAGTTCGGCGATGCGCTTGGTCGCCCCCATGACGTTACATGGATTGACGGCCTTGTCCGTCGATATCAGCACGAACGTACTGACCGCGTGGCGCGCTGCCGCTTCGGCCATGCGTATCGTGCCGACAACATTGTTGCGGAATGCTTCGCGAACCTGATTCTGCAGCATCGGCAAGTGCTTGTAGGCGGCTGCGTGGAAGATCACGTCCGGCCGATGGCGCGCTACTACCGTTTCCACTGTTGCCGGATCGCAAACGTCGCCAAGTACCGGATCCATGACCAGATCGTGGAATTCGCCGCGCAGATCGTAATCGATACGGTAGAGGTTGTACTCCGAACTGTCGAGAACGACCAGTCCGGCCGGATCCAGCCGCGCAATCTGACGGCAGAGTTCTGCGCCGATCGAGCCACCACCACCGGTGACCAGCACACGCTTGCCGGTCAGGCCTGCACGAATTGCATTCCAATCCAGCGAAACCGGATCCCGCCCCAGCAAGTCGTCGATGGCAACCGGCTTCAGGTACTCGAACCGTGTGATGCTTGCACCGAGTTCCTTCAGCGTCGGCAAGGTCTTGAACTCCACGCCGGATTCTTCGCACAGAGAAACGACGCGCTGCATCTGGTTATTGGTCGCCGACGGAATCGCGATGACCGCCAGATCTATCGCTGCCTCGCGCACAATCCTGGGGAGTCGCTGTATATTGCCCAGCACCGGCACGCCGTCGATCTCGGTACCTTTGAGCCGCTTGCTGTCGTCCAGGAATCCGACCAGTTCGAAACCGCCGCGGCGGCGCAGTTCGGGCAACAGCAGCCGTCCGGAGCGTCCGGCGCCGAGAATCAGCGTTCGCTGACTGGTACGGCGCCACCGTACCTCGGTACGCATATCCCGAAATGTCCGAAATGCAAGCCGAGGAATTCCCAGCGACAAAAGCAAAATCAAGGGATACAGCCATAGCATCGGCGCGACGACTTCCACGCCGTGCTCCATTATCAGCAGCACTGCGCCGATCGCCACGGCACCAAGCAACGATGCGCGTAACAGATTGCCCAGATCGGGCAGACTGGCAAAGCGCCACAAGCCGCGATAGAGCCCGATACGCCAATAGACGAATCCCTGGATGGCCATCAGAAGCGCGCCTTCGACAACCAGGTTCAGCGTGGCCGGCCAGGGCGCGCCGAAAACGGCCTGCGCGCACCAGCGTGCCAGCAGCCATGCAAGGCCAGCGACGAGCAGATCGTGGATCACGACCAGGGTCCGGATATTCTGGTATCGCGGCGAGTGCTTCAAGACACGAAAGTTCATGTCGTCACGCACGTCTCGGGAGCCTCTGAATGACTCTGCGCAAGGGCGCCGGCGCCCTTGCGGGAGACTCCGGCTCGGCTTGGATGAGCCCCGTCCGGTCGTTCCAGACAAGCAAGCCCGAGCGTCGCGGCAATCGAGGCGGAGCGCCCGCGAAGGCCCATTCTGTAAGGATTTCGCCGGAAAAGCCGCATCTCGCGCAATGAGTTATTCAGAAGCTCCCTTGGCAACAACGAAATGAACAACGTACCAGGCTCCCGCAAGGATGACTGTCAATACCGCGGCCACCCCCATATCCGCCTGCGGCTTCCATAGCGCAATGGCCGTGGCCGGTACTACCAGCAGGCCGTTTAGCACAATCCAGGCCTGAAGTAGTTTGCCATGACTCCAGCCCTGGCGGATCAGGTACTGGTACGCGTGATCCGCGTGAGGAGTATACCACCGCTCTCCACGGGCCAATCTCCAGCAAAGTGTGACGGTGGCATCAATCACGAAAGGTGAAACGATGATCAACGACACCCATACGGAGAAACTGTCACTCAGCGTCCCGGCCAGCGCGAACGCGCCCGCGCACCATCCCAACAGCAGCGACCCCGAATCGCCAAGAAAAATGCTGGCCGGCGGACGATTCCAGAACAGGAAACCGAGCGACGCACCGGCGGCCACCGCGGCCAACCAGGCCCCAGCGCTTTCTCCGGCCAGCGCGAAAGCAAACGCAAACAGGCCGAAACTGACGCCCCCCTGGGACGACGCCAGGCCATCAGATCCGTCCATGAAATTGAACAGGTTGATGAGCCAGATGATGGCGACGACGGCCATGGGAGTCCATAACCACGTGGCCTGAACCGCGGTGCCGGCAATGCTTATCGATTCAACCGGACCAAGCCAGAAAGTGATTCCCACGGCAACAAGGAGCTGGACCCCCAGGCGCCAGCCGACGCTCAGCGGCGCATGATCATCAATCCAGCCGAGCAATGAGACGATGGCCGCCCCGCACACGAAAGGCAGGACAAGCGCGCCGGCCGGCGCGAACATCATTGCAGTCATCACCAGCGAAATGCCGAGTGCCAACCCGCCGCCCCGGGCGACAGGCGAGGAATGGCTGCGTCGGGCGCCGGGCCGGTCGATCAAACCGCGCCAATGCGAATACCGACGCATCAGCGGTGTCAGGACAAGCGCGCCAAGCAGAGCAATCCCGGCAGATTGCCATGCATCCGGGCTCATTCGCCGAGTACGCCGATAACCGGCCGGGTCGTCTCCCATTCACGACAACTCGGACATTGCCAATGCCAGGTCTGTCCGCTGAAACCGCACTGCCTGCATCTGAAACGCGGTTGATCGTCCAGCAGGCGATGCATCAGATCGCGCAGCAGCGCCGGATCGATTTCGTCGATCCGGTGGCCATGCTGGTGCATCAGTTCCAGCAACTGGTAGAGACCACGCGCAGTCGGCCGCTTCTGAAGCTGTTCGAGGAGGAAATTGATGGCGCTGGCCGGATCGCTCTCGGCCCGGATGGCAGCAAAAGCGAGCACCGGCGCAAGCGTTTCACCTCGAGTGACCAGGCGCTCGAGCCAGTCAAGCAATTCGGACTCCCGCCCAAGCTCCGAAAAGCATTGCGACAGACTTTCGACAACCAGAACGGTGATATCCGGGTCCAGTTCGGAAGCCTGCTGATATTTCTCGGCCGCTTCCGCCCACTTTTTCTGCTCCACGTCCAGATCCGCCTCCAGCAGACAGGCCCGGGTACAACCTGCATGGCGACTCCGCGCTGTCGCAAGGTGGCGGCGCGCGTTTTCGCGGGCACCGTCCTGCCCGGCTTCGACGGCCAGTTCACAGTGGAACTGGGCGATCAACGGCGAGGTATCCTGATCGCTGACCTGCTCCAGTTGCCGCGCCTGGACAATGGCGTTCTTCCAGTCCTTTTCCTGCTGATAGATGGAAAGGAGACTGCGGATCGCGACCTCCGAATACCGGCCGTTCTCGGCAAGCTCGCTGAACAATTTTTCGGCCCGATCGAGAAGACCCGCGCGCATGTAATCCTCGCCGAGTTCCAGCAATGCCTGGGTGCGATGCTGCTCGCTCAGGTTCGAGCGACTGATGATGTGCCGGTGAAACCGGATCGCCTTGTCCATCTCGCCCCGGCGACGGAACAGGTTGCCGAGCGCCAGGTGTGTTTCGGCGGTCTCGGTATTTATTTCTGCGAGTTTGAGAAAGACCTCGATGGCCTTGTCGGGCTGTTCGTTGAGGAGGTAGTTGAGACCCTTGAAGTAGTTCGACGAAATCGCATTCTGCTGCCGTCGCTCGCCACGCCGATAGGCACGCCTCGCAGCCCACCATCCCGACCAGGCGGCCACCGGAAGACATGCCAATGCGAGCCAGAAAGGCTCAGGCATCGGTCAGGCTCTTGCTTGCCTCCGGCGATCTTTCAGGCGCTGTCCGTCGCGAACGACGGCGAAACAGCGTGAGCATTGCGGCAAATGCAAAACCGAGCACCAGGCCGGCACATACCGACAGAGCAACGACCGTGCCCAGTGATGCCGTCCACTGGATGAATACGAGTTCGAGGGTAACCGGATCCGGGTTCAGCGCGCCCAGAATAATGCCGAACACGGCGCCCAGGATCACTGCAAGGCCGAGCAGCCAACGCCACATGAACCTAGTACCGTGACCCATGGATTTCGGAACAACCAGAGCCCCCCGGATGTGCCAGGACAAGGCGCAGCGCGCCGGCAATGGCCCATCCCTTGGCAAGCGCTGCAACGCCGTCCTGGTGCATCCGGGCTCCCTTCGGGCGAGCCGCTGCGCGGCCATCTGCGGCGTTGCGCTGGCTTGAAATGGGGCCCGCCATTCCAGCGCCAGCGCGTCTTGCAGCTGACTGCGCAGCGACTCGCTGGTTGTTCCGAAATCCATGGGTCACGGTACTAGTCTCCCGCGGCCTGGTTCACGCGCTCGCGAAGTTCCTTGCCGGGTTTGAAATGCGGCACGTGCTTGCCGGGAAGTGCGACCGAGTCGCCGGTCTTGGGATTTCTGCCGATTCGCGGCGGGCGGAAGTGCAGGCAGAAGCTGCCGAATCCGCGAATTTCGATCCTGTCGCCGCTTGCGAGTGCCGCGCTCATCTGCTCGATGATGGAGCGGACCGCCAGATCCACGTCGGTCTGGCTGAGATGCTGTTGTTGATCGGCCAGCTTTTCAATCAGCTCGGACTTGGTCATGCCATCACTCCGTGACTGAGCGGCGGACCCGGAGTCCGCCGCGTTGATCACAATGGGGGAATCAGTCCTTGCCAAGCTGCTCACGCAGCAATTCGCCCAGCTTGGTGCCACCGGACTTCGGTTGCTGATATTGATCAACAGCATCGGCGAGCTCTTCGTCGTCCTTGGCCCGGATCGAAAGCGTCAGGTTGCGGGTCTTGCGATCCAGTGCAACGAACTTGGCTTCGACTTCATCGCCAACGCTGTACATCTTGGTCGCGTCGTCGACACGCTCCTTGGCCATGTCGTTGGCCTTGAGATAACCATCGACGCCGTCGGCCAGTTCAACAACCGCGCCCTTGGAATCGATTTCACGTACCTTGCCGGTAACGATAGAACCGCGCGGATGCTCGGCCATGTAGGTCGCGAAGGGATCCTGGTCGAGCTGCTTGATGCCCAGCGAAATACGCTCGCGCTCTGGATCGACGGCCAATACGACGGCTTCGACTTCCTCACCCTTGCGGAAATTGCGAATGGCTTCTTCGCCCGGCGTCATCCAGGAGATGTCGGACAGGTGAACCAGGCCATCGATATCGCCTTCCAGGCCGATGAAAATGCCGAAGTCGGTGATCGACTTGATCGTGCCCGATACCTTGTCGCCCTTGTTGTGCAGAGCTGCGAATGCCTCCCACGGATTCGGACGAACCTGCTTCATGCCCATCGAGATTCGACGCCGTTCACCGTCAACGTCCAGAACCATGACCTCGACTTCCTCACCGATGTGTACGACCTTGTTCGGGTTGACGTTCTTGTTGGTCCAATCCATTTCGGATACATGGACAAGACCCTCGACGCCGTCCTCGATTTCGACGAAGCAGCCGTAATCTGTAATGTTGGTGACGCGGCCGAACAGGCGCGAACCCGGCGGATAGCGGCGGTCGATGTTGTCCCACGGATCTTCGCCCAACTGCTTGAGGCCCAGCGAAACGCGCATGCGTTCGCGGTCGAAGCGCAGCACGCGGACTTCCAGTTCGTCGCCGACTTCGACGATTTCCGATGGATGACGAACGCGCTTCCAGGCCATATCGGTAATGTGCAACAGACCGTCGATGCCGCCCAGATCAAGAAACGCACCGTAGTCAGTGAGATTCTTGACCACACCCTTGACTACTGCGCCTTCCTCGAGACGGTCGATCAGATCCTCGCGCTCGGCAGCGAATTCGTGTTCCACGACCGCGCGACGCGAGACCACCAGGTTGTTGCGGCGACGATCGAGCTTGATGATCTTGAACTCGAGGTCCTTGCCCTCGAGATAGCTCGGATCGCGCACCGGGCGCACATCGACCAGCGAACCCGGCAGAAATGCTCGGATGCCGTCGATGCTGACGGTGAAACCACCCTTGACCTTGCCGGAAATCTGGCCAATGACGTTTTCCTCGGCCTCGCTGGCCGTTTCCAACTTGTCCCAGATGCGGGCGCGCTTGGCCTTTTCGCGAGACAGTCGGGTTTCTCCGAAACCGTCCTCGACCGCTTCGAGAGACACTTCGACCTCGTCGCCGACTTCAACCTCGAGCTCGCCGTCGTCGGTCTGGAACTGGTGGATGGGCACGATGCCCTCCGACTTCAGTCCGGCGTTGACGACAACGACATCTTCGCGGATTTCGACCACTCGCCCGGTGACGATCGCACCCGGGCGGAGTTTGGATTCATCCAGAGTCTGTTCGAAAAGCTCGGCAAACGATTCGGTCATTGGATGGATTGGTTCCTGCAAGTCTGGGGCAGCTGCTGTACTCAAGATTGGTGTCCTGTTGGATCTGGTCATCTGCATCCGCAGGGCGGACGCTCGTTAATGAAACCACACCGGCAGGCCTTTGATGAAACGGGGCCTCTCGGTGCACGGCGAAACGTAACTGATTTTAGTCTTTGGATACCCGGTCTCCGAACCGCTGTCGGGCAAGCCCGATGACCTGTTCTATGACCTGATCCAGCGATAAATCGGTCGAATCGACCACTATCGCGTCGGGGGCGGGCACGGTTGGAGCAACCGATCGTTCGCGGTCGCGCCGGTCGCGGGCCTGCATATCCCGGAAAAGACGCGAAAGAATAACACTTTCTCCTTTTTCCTTCAACTGCTTATAACGTCTTTTCGCACGTTCTTCCACGCTGGCCTCGAGAAAAACCTTCAATTCGGCGTCGGAAAACACGACCGTACCCATGTCGCGACCATCGGCCACGAGACCCGGCATGGCGCGATACGCCCGCTGCAGCTCCAGCAGCGCGGCTCGCACGGCGGGCATCGCGGCTACCTTCGAGGCCATCACGCTGACGTCCTCGGTACGTAAAGAATCCCCGACCTCGCGGTCTTCCAGAAAAACGGCGATGCCCTCGTCTCCGGCCCGGAACGTCAGATTCACGTTGCGCGTCAGTTCGACCAGCGCAGGCTCGTCATCTGCGGCCACCTCAGATTCCAACGCAGCAAGGGCCACCGCCCGGTAAACGGCCCCGGAATCTAGTGCATTCCAGCCCAGGCGTCGGGCGACAGCCGCCGAAACCGCGCCCTTCCCGGCGCCGGACGGGCCGTCGATGGTCAACACCGGCGGCCCGGATCTATCTTGCATCAGCGCCATTTCAGTTCGGCTCCCAGCGATTCGAGATGTCGGGCGAAGTCCGGGTAGCTGGTTCGAATCCATTCCGCGCCATCGATTTCAACCGGCCCTTCAGCCACCAGCGCAAGCACGGCCAGGCTCATCGCTATTCGATGGTCGCCTTCGGACTCGACGCGGCCGCCGCGAACCCGGCCGCCGCGAACCGTTGCCCCGTCGGGTCGTTCTTCCACGTCCACGCCAAGCCGTCCAAGCTGACGGCTCATCACGGCCAGGCGATCGGACTCCTTGACCCGCAATTCGCCGGCGCCGGAAATCACGGTGTCGCCCTGTCCTGCAGCCGCCATCGCCATGACCAGTGGAAACTCGTCGATCGCAAGCGGCACCCATTCGGCCGGAATGCAGGTGCCGACAACCCGAGCCGGACTCGAAATTTCGATTATGGCGACCGGTTCGTCACCCGCGCTGGCATTCTCGATCGGATGCACCTGGACGGCACCGGCTGCCATTCGCTCGACGATGCGAAGAAATCCATCGCGCGTGGGGTTGACGCCCACCGGACCGATGCTGACGCGCGAGCCCGGCACGAGCGCGGCCGCGGCAATCATGAACGCGGCCGACGACAGATCGCCGGGCACGGTGATCCGGGCTGCTTTCAAGCGCGCCGGACCATTCAGACGGACCTGGCGATCGGCATGCTCGACAGCCACCCCAAAGGCCGGCAAAAGACGCTCGGTATGGTCGCGCGACACGCCAGGTTCCTCGACGCGGGTCTCGCCACCGGCATTGAGCCCGGCCAGCAGAATCGCCGATTTGACCTGGGCGCTGGCCACTTCAAGCGCGCGACTCAAGGGCGTCAGCGCCCGCGGTTCTACAATCAGCGGCGCGTGCCCGCCCCGGCTTTCGATGCGCGCGCCCATGGCGCTCAGGGGCTCGATGATTCGCCGCATGGGTCGGCGCGAGAGCGAGGCGTCGCCGATCAGTTCGACCTGCGCGCCGAACAGATCGGGATGGCCGCAAAGCGCGCCGGTAAGCAAACGCATGCCGGTCCCGGAATTACCCATGTCGAGCGGCTTCGCTGGCGCACCCAGCCGGCCGGCCTCGATCTGAACCCGACCGCCGTCGCGCGTTATCCGAGCGCCGAGACTGGCCATCGCGTCCAGCGTAGCCAGCGTATCCCCGGCCTCGAGAAATCCTTCGATGTATGTCGTGCCTTTGGCCAGGCCGCCGAATATTGCCGCCCGGTGCGACACCGACTTGTCGCCGGGCGGCGTCACCCGACCGGTCAGCGAGCACGCGGCGGGATGTACAGTCAGTTGCAAGAAATGATGACCACGGTCAGAGGATTTCGGCCAGCGCGTTCAGCAAACGCCGGTTCTGCGCTTCGGTGCCGACCGTGATCCGGAGATAGTTCTCCAGGCCGTAATTGCCGACAGGGCGCACAATGACACCCAGGCGTAACAGTTCTTCGTTCAGCTCGGCGCCGGCGCGATCGAACCGTGCCAGAACAAAATTGGCGGCCGACGGAATGACCGCGGCGCCGAGTTCGATCAGACCGTCGCGAAGCTGCACGAGGCCGGCGCTGTTCATCTCGCGCGAGCGCTGAATGAAATCCTGATCGGCCAGCGCGGCACGCGCCGCCACCAGGGCAAGCGAATTGACGTTGAACGCCGGTCGGACGCGGTTCAGCAGATCGGCGATACCGGGGTTGGACAACGCGTAACCGACGCGGAGTCCAGCCAGACCATAGGCCTTGGAAAACGTCCGGGTCACGACCAGGTTGGGGAAACGTTCCAGCCATCGGGAAGCGTCGCCGAGCTCGTCGGATTCAGCGTACTCGGTGTAGGCCTCGTCGACCACGCAGATCACGTTTCCGGGCAGGGACGCGAGAAAATCCTGCACCCGTTTGCCGTCAAGCCAGGTGCCGGTGGGATTGTTGGGGTTGGCGATCCAGACCATCCGAGTATCGGGTCCCACTCGCTCGTATAACGCCCTCAGGTCGTGCCCCAGCGGCATCGCCGGGTGATCTTCGGCGAGCGCCGGCGCGGCTACGGCCTCGGCGCCGACCATCTGCGTGGCGATCGGGTAGACGGCAAAGCAGTACTGGGAAAACAGCGACTGAAGGCCCGGCTGCAAGAACACCTGGGCCAGAAACACCAGCACATCGTTGGAACCATTGCCAAGCGTGATGCAATCGGTGGCCACACCATGACGCTCGGCCAGTGCCGATTTCAGGTGGAAGCCATTGGCATCCGGGTAAAGCCAGACGTCTTCGAGCGCGGCGCGAACGGCCGCCAGCGCATCGGGGCTCGCGCCCAGCGGGTTTTCGTTGGACGCCAGCTTGATCGAGTCGCTTACACCGTACTCGCGCTCGAGTTCGTCGATCGGCTTGCCCGGCGTATACGGCTTGAGCTCGCGCACGCCGGCGACGGCAAGCTCGGAGTAATCGAGAAATTCCATTTATTCGTTTTCCGCTTTTGGCTCTCGTTCCATCAGCACCTTGACGCCCTTTGCCGCGCTCCAGCCTCGGAACAGGATGCCGTGCACCTGCTCGGAAATCGGCATTTCGACGCCGACGCGCTCGGCGGCCCGCATCACTTCCTCGGCGGCATGGTAACCCTCGACCACCTGGCCGATCGTCTTCATGGCCTGCTCCGGCGTTTCGCCCCGACCAAGCGCCAGGCCGAATTGACGGTTGCGCGACGCGTCGCCGGTGCAAGTCAGCACCAGGTCGCCGAGACCGGCGAGACCCATCAGGGTGCGGCCCTCGGCGCCCATTGCCTCGCCCAACCGCATCAGTTCGGCAAGGCCGCGGGTGATCAGTGCAGCGCGGGTGTTGTTGCCCAATCCCAGACCGTCGGCCATGCCGCAGGCGATCGCCAGCACGTTCTTGACCGCTCCGCCGAGCTGGGCGCCGACCAGGTCGGCCGTGTAATAGGCGCGGAAACTGCTGCCGTGCAGCAGTGCCGCCCAGGCGCGCCCGAAGTCAGGCTCGGAAGCACCCACCGTGACCGCGGTAGGCAGCCCTCGGGCCACTTCACCGGCAAACGAAGGACCGGTTACCGCGGCCAGCGGCACCGAGGGCCCAAGACGCTCGCGCGCATACTCGGATAACAGCCGTCCGGTTCCCGGCTCGAATCCCTTGGTCGCCCAGGCCAGGCCGCGTCCGGCATCGATATCGTCGGCAATCGTGTCGAGCACGCCGGCAAAGGCCGAACTGGGTACCGCCAACAGAATCCGGACGGCGCCTTCCAGCGCAACGTCGGTATCCGCCGTTGGATCGATCGAGCCGGCCAGCGGACAGCCGGCCAGGTAACGCGCGTTTTCTCCGGACTCGATCATTGCCTCGGCGTGCGAGGCGTCGCGCGCCCAGAGCCCAACGGAATGCCCGACCCGCGCCAGTTGCATTGCGAGCGCGGTTCCCCAGGAACCGGCCCCCAGAACGGCTATGCGACTGCCCATCGGCGAAGCGCGGCTTATTGCGCCGATGGTTCGCCGGCAGCGCCGTCCGGCGCCGCTTCGCCGCCCTGTTGCTGTTCAGCGACGCGCTGGGCAAAGATGGCTTCGAAGTTGATCGGCTGCAGCGGCGGAGTGAAGAACCCACCGGCTGCAATCAGTGTTGCAATCTGAGCGCGTGCATACGGGTAAAGCACGTTCGGGCAGTGGACGTTGATCACATAGGGCAACTGCTGCTCGCTGAAACCCTGCAGAAGGAAAACGCCGCCATAATGAACTTCGGCAATGAACGCCGTGGTATCACCCTGCTTGGCCGTAACCGTCACCGTCAGCACCACTTCATAGCGGCCTTCTCCGTGCTGGTTGACGCGCTGGGAGAGATTCATGTTCATGTCCGGCTGGCCCTGTGACTGGTCCAGCCCGAGAGCGCCCGGCGCCTCGAACGAGCAGTCCTTCAGAAATACGTGCTGGAGGGTCATCGTGGGCTGCTGCGAATCCTGCCCATTGGTTGCTGCATCGAGCTGTTCTTCAGCCATGTCTATACCTGTTTCATATTCAGTGGTTGAGAAATATGGCGGCGCTCGGGCTGTTTTTCACCCGGACACCGCCGCATGTGGAGCCATTGAAGCCGGACCGGGCAGGCATCATTCCTGCCGCGCTTCGCCCTCGCCTTTTCCGTCGCTCTCGACTGGCTGCGATTCCGGCGAACTGTCCGTTCTGGATTTCTTGCCCTTTTTGCCGCGCTTGCCGCCGGCACCCTTGCCGCCAGCACCTTTGGGCTTGCCCTGCTTGCCGCGCGATACCGGTTGCTGATCGCTGATCCACTGCGCCAGGCCGCCCCTGAGCAAATTGACGTCCTCGAATCCTAGCTTGGTCAGCCGCGTGGCCATCTGCGGCGAGACCTGGCCGTTCTTGCAGTAGACCAGCACCGGACGATCCGATTTCTTCAGCAACTGGCTGTTGCCCGATTCGATCCGCGAAGGCGGCATGTGTTCCGCGTTGAGAATATGGCCGTTGGCATAGTCGGTGCTGTTGGAAACGTCGAGGATCAGCGGGTCGCGCCGGTTGATCAACAGGATGGCCTGCGTCGTATCGAGCTCTTTCCAGCGCCGGGTCAGGCGTGCGAACTCGGTCGCGATCAGCGCCACCAGCACCACGGCGAACGCCCCGACCAGAATCGGGTGGTTGGCGATGAACGTGAGCAGCTGTTCCATGGTGCGTATTCGATCCGGTTGCGGCAAAACGCGCATTATCCCGCATTCTGGCCGGCGCTGCTAGGGATAACGCTATGGGATAATGAAGTCCAGCTTCGAACGGAAGATCCGATGGAACGCCGAACTCCACTCTTGCTGCTGATCCTGGACGGCTGGGGCGTGCGCGAACCCGCCCCTGACAATGCGATCACCGCCGGCGATACGCCCAATTGGGACAGGCTCTGGCGCGATTGCCCGCACGCTCTGTTGCAGACATCGGGCGAAGCGGTCGGATTGCCGGCCGGCCAGATGGGCAATTCCGAGGTCGGGCACATGAATATCGGCGCCGGCAGAATCGTCTACCAGGAACTGACCCGAATCACCAGGGCGATCGAGGACGGCGAGTTCGATGCCAATCCTGCGCTCGTGGATACCATCGATGCGGCCGGCGATGGCACGGTGCACGTCATGGGCCTGCTCTCTCGAGGCGGTGTACACAGCCACGAGGATCACTTCCTGGCCACGATCGGGCTGGCGGCCAGGCGCCATCGGGGAGACGTCGCCGTTCACGTATTTCTGGATGGCCGGGATACGCCCCCGCGCAGCGCCCGCGGATCGCTGAAGCGCCTGCAGCGGCGGATCGACGAGCTGGACAATGTTGAAATCGCCTCGGTGACCGGACGTTACTGGGCCATGGACCGCGACCAGCGCTGGGACCGCATCGAACGCGCATGGCAGGCAATCGTCCACGCCCGGGCGGAATTCACGACCAACCGGGCGATCGAAGCGCTGGAAGCCGCCTACGCCCGCGACGAGAACGACGAGTTCGTCCAGCCGACCGTGATCGACGGCGGCAAGCCGATCGAAGACGGCGACAGCGCTATCTTCATCAACTTCCGCGCCGACCGGGCCCGCCAGCTCAGTCGCGCGCTCGTCGATCCGGACTTTGACCGGTTCGGCGACCGGCGACCGGCGCTCGCCGCTTTCGCGACCATGACCCAGTATGAGTCCGATCTGGACGCACGGGTGGCCTTCCCGCCGACCCGGATGGAGCACTTGTTCGGGGAGGAACTCGCCGACGCCGGCCTGGCCCAGTTGCGGATTGCCGAGACGGAAAAATACGCGCATGTAACCTACTTTTTCAACGGCGGTCGCGAGCAGGTTTTCGCGGGCGAGGATCGCAAGCTCATCCCCTCGCCCGATGTCGCGACCTACGACCTCAAGCCGGAAATGAGCGCGCCTGCCCTGACCCGCGAATTGGTCGCCGCAATCGCCAGCGGCCATTGGCCGGTGGTCGTCTGCAACGTCGCCAATCCGGACATGGTGGGTCACTCCGGCATCTTCGACGCAGCGGTCGAGGCGGTCGAGGCCGTCGACCGCCTGGTCGGCGAAGTCGAAAACGCGATTGCCGAGGCCGGCGGCGAAATGCTGATCACTGCCGACCACGGCAATGTCGAACAGATGTCCGATCCGGAAACCGGGCAATCGCATACTGCGCACACGACCAACCCGGTTCCGCTGGTGTTCGTCGGACGGACGGCCCGGCTGGAAGCTGAAGGCAGCCTGCGCGACATCGCACCGACCATGCTCGACCTGCTCGGGCTCGACATTCCTTCGGCAATGACCGGCCGGCCGCTGGTTCATCTCGAAGCCGAAGCAGGTTCAGTCCAGGCGCGGAGCGGTACTGCATCCGAAAATGTCTCCGGCTGAAGAACGACTCGCATCCAACCGTCGGGCCCGTCGGCTTCGATGGATAACCCGCGTCCCGTCAATGGCTCTTCTTGCTCTCGTACTGACGTCTCTTGGACCCGATGCGGGTGCGCAGAGTCCGTCTTCGGAGGACGTACAGGCCGAACTCGATGCGCTCAAGCAGAACATCAAAAGCATCAGCCTGAGGCTGGAAGCCGAGCGCGCCAGGCGCAAGAGCGAACAGGCGGCTCTCGCCAGAACCGAGCAGGAGCTGGCCCGGATCGCACTGGAACTTCGCCGTACCCGCGTCGATCTCGAACAGGCCCGCGATCGCGAGCGCGAACTGTTCGACCGCGCAGAAGAACTCGAAACCACTGTCGCTGCTCGCCGCCAGACGCTGGCCGAGCAACTCCGGATCGCATACCGGACCGGCCGCCAGTCGCGTCTCAAGGCCCTGCTGAACCAGGAAAACCCGGCACAAATCAGCCGTGTGCTTGCGCTGCACGGCTACCTCGGGCAAGCGCGGCTCGACGCCATCGCGGCGCTGGATGAACAGCTGCAGCGCCTCGAAGCCGTTCGGGCCGAACAACGTCGGGTCGCCTCGAGACTTCAATCACTTGCCGAGCGGCAGGCCGCCGCCAAGGCCGGGCAGGACAAGGCGCTGGCACAACGCCAGGCGGCGCTGGAGGCGCTGGACAGCAGCATCCGCGACCAGGCCGAGCGGCTGGTCGAGATGCAGGAAGCCGCGGCGGAGCTGGAGGCGCTCCTGGGCGAACTGGCCAGCGCGCTGGCCGATATTCCGCCTGAAACCGAAATAGAGCCGTTCGCCGAGCTCCGTGGGCGGCTCCCCATGCCGGTGAATGCGCCCGTTCGTGCGGCCTTTTCCGACACACGCAGTGGCAGCGTGACCTGGCAGGGCTGGTTGATACAGACCGAGGTCGGCGCGCCGGTGCAGGCGGTGGCCTACGGTCGAGTGGCCTATGCAGACTGGCTGCGCGGCTACGGCATGATGCTGATCGTCGAGCACGGAGACGGCTTCATGACCCTGTATGGCCAGAACCAGAGCCTGATCGCCGAGGTCGGCGACTGGGTGGCCCCCGGAGATGTCGTCGCCCTGGCCGGCAACAGCGGCGGCAACAGCGCGCCGGGCCTGTACTTCCAGATCCGGCGCGACGGCCAGCCGGTGAACCCGGCCGGCTGGATCAATCGCTGACGCCGCAGCAAACGGGGTCGCCGCCCCGCCGACTCAGGCCCGGAACCCGTCGGCCGCGGCGGACTGCCTTTAAGGGTAAACGTAACTGGCCTGCAACCCCAACGGCAGTCCGGTCATCCAGTACAGCAGCAGGAAGATGGTCCAGCCCACCGCCAGCGCCACCGCGTAGGGCAGCATCATCGAGATCAGCGTGCCGATGCCCGCACCCTTGAAGTAGCGCTTGCAGAACACGACGATCAGCGGGAAGTACGGCAGCAGCGGCGTGACGATATTCGAGCTGGAATCGCCGACCCGGTAAGCCGCCTGGGTCAATCCCGGCCCTATCCCCAACTCCATCAGCATGGGCACGAAGATCGGCGCAATGATCAGCCATTTGGCCGAGGCCGATCCGACGAACAGATTGACGAAGGCGGTCAGCCCGATGATGCCGACGATGGTCAGCTGGGCCGGCAGGTCGAATTGCGAAAGCCAGGCCGCGCCGTTGACCGCAATCAGGATGCCCAGGTTGGAGCTCGAGAAGGCGGCGATGAACTGGGCGGCGAAAAACGCCATGACGATGTAGTACCCCATCGACTCCATGGACTTGCTCATGCCGGTGATCAGGTCCCGATGCCCCTCGATGGTGCCCGCGGCATAGCCGTAGACGGTGCCGGGAATCAGGAACAGGATGAAGATCAGCGGCACGATGGAGCGCATAAGCGGTGCCCCGAACGAGGTGATGCTCTCATGAAAGGCGAGCGCCGGGTCCGGATCGCGCAGCGGCGAATCCGGCAGCAGCACGCCGATGGCCAGCAGGACAATCGCAACGACAATACTCGTCAGCGCCCAGTTCAATCCGCGCAATTCGTTGTCGGCCAGCGGCTCGAGCCTGGGCATGTCAGACATGTCGCCGTCGACCGGCGTCTCGCGCGCCAGCCTGGGTTCGACGACCTTGTCGGTCAGCCACCAGCCGATTCCGACCACCAACACGCTGGACGCCGCCATGAAGAACCAGTTGACCAGCGGATTGATCGCCACGGTCGGGTCGAGGACGCGCGCGGCTTCCTCCGTGATGCCGGCGAGCATCGGGTCGATAGCCGATGGAATGAAGTTGGCCGAAAAACCGCCCGAGACGCCGGCGAACGCGGCGGCAATACCGGCCAGCGGATGGCGTCCGGCGGCATAGAAGATGACCGCCCCCAGGGGGATGACCACCACGTACCCTGCGTCGGCCGCGGTATGCGACACGATCGCCACCAGAATGAGCATCGGCGTGAGCAGCCGTGGCGAGGTGACGCCCAGCATCTTGCGCAGCGCGGCGTTGATGAAACCGGTGTGCTCGGCCACACCCACGCCCAGCATCGCCACCAGCACGATGCCCAGCGGGGCGAAGCTGGTGAACACCGTCACCATCTGGCTGAGAAATCGCGCCAGTTCGTCGCCGGCCAGCTGGTTGACGACCTGGATGGGTTCGCCGGTCTGGGGATGCAACGCGCTGAACTCGATCGGCGCAAGCAGTGCGGACAGCGCCCAGACCACCAGCATCAACAGAAAGAAAAGCACCGCCGGATCCGGCAGCCGGTTACCGACACGCTCGATGACGTCCAGGCCTTTGTAGAGCCAGCGGCGGCCGGCGTTCGGCTCGGGTATGGGTTGTTCGCTCAAAATGAAATCTCCCTGATTGCTGGCTTTTTGTCGACGCTCACGGCGCACAGCGCCCTATGATTTGCGGCCCGGTCCGTCCAGCGGTAGCGGCGTGACCTTGTCGCCGGTGCCATGATCGCGAATCACGCACTTGCCGCGCTTCTTGACCTGCTCGATCCGGATCACCGACTGCAACGGCAGCATCAGCTTTTCGGTATCGGCGAATTCGGTGCGCAGACGCTCTTCGGTCGGATCCACGACCACCTTCGAATCGGTATCGAAAACCAGCTCCGACGCCTCGATGAAACCATACAGGTGACTGGAATCCACGCGCCCGGCAAAAAGCTCATAGACCTTGCCCTGATTGAAAAAAACCACTTTGTACACGCGGCGCCTCGGCAGGCTCGAATTCAGCGCCTCATTATGCACGGACTCGGGGAAGCATTTAAAGCGACAAGCAGCTGATGGTATCGGTGTCGTTTTCTCTGCATAATAATCCTGGGGACTTCGTGGTTAGCCGATCTTGATTGAAAGCTCAATCACCACTGCCGGTATACGTCACCTTGCCCGAAAACAGCCGAATCATCAGCGCCACCAGCACGCCGGCCACGAATCCGGCCACATGGGTACGCCAGGCCACCGCATCGGACATCGGCCCGAACACGGTATAGAGCACCTGGAGCGTGAACCAGGAACCTATAACCAGCAACGCGGGAATGCGTGCGAACTGCAGGAACAGCCCAAGCGGGAGCCACAACCCGATCCGCCGCGTAGGGAAAAGCCCCAGGTACACGCCGATGACCGCCGAAACCCCGCCGCTTGCGCCGATGATGGTCCGGTCCAGTTCCGGAATGCGCAGCGCGACGAACAGGTTGGCCAGTGCGCCCAGCAGCAAAAACAAGCCAGCGAACCTGAGATGCCCCAGCGCGCGTTCGACCGGAATGCCGAATACCCAGAGATAGGCGACGTTGCCTGCCAGGTGCAGCCATGTCGAGTGGGCAAAAAGCGCGCTGACCAGCCCCGCCAGCCCGAGACTTTCGCTGAGGCCCGGCTCACCGGAAAGCAATTCCGAAATCCGGGACGGCTTGAAACCCCAGGAATCGATCCACCCGCCATCCATCGCTTCGGGTACCACCAGCGTGCTCGACATGACCGCCAGGGCCAGCGCGCTAATCACGATAACCATCCATGGGTTGACCGCGCCGGACCTGGAAGGGCCGGTTCGAACCACCCAGTTCACTCGATCAGCACCCTGTAGGTGCCGAATTCGACAACCGCGCCGCGCTGTCGAATCTCGGCCAGCATGGTCTCGGGGCCGACGCGCTGACCTTCCCGGTAGCGCTCGCCATTGATCAGCACGAAACGGTCGGCGGCGCGCTCGGCATAGAAGTGAACCGTGAGCTTGAGCTCCGGAAACTCGGCGCGCTTCACTTGGGGCAGTTCCCACGGTCGAATGAAATTCGCGCTCGCCTCGTTGACCGGCCGGGACGCCTTCGCCGGCGGCTCGGGAGGTGCCGATGCTCGGCCCTGCTGCTGTTGCTTCCGGGCCTGCACCACCCGTCGCAATTCCTGCATCGAAGCTCCGGCTTCCGAATCCGAAGCCGCGATTGCTTCCTTCGGCTCAGCCGGTGCATTGTCCGGGCCGGCGCCATCGTCGGTGTTCGACACGATAGCCGCGGGACTGCCGCGGCTATCGCCGGAAGCCTTTTGGGAATCACCACTGGTTCGTTCCGGGGTCGCGGTCTCGTCGGGCCGGCCAGCCAGCCCGGAATCGACAGCGGCGACCCGGCGCGGGCTGGCCGCACCTGCCACCGGCGCCGGATCCATCTGTTTCGTACGGACGCCGGTCTGCTCTTCGCTTCGGGATTCTGATTCGGAGCCGGCAGCCGACGCTGCGGCATTCTCGGCGAGCGCAGCGACCTCGTCGGAACCGTCCTGGCGCGCTTCTATCCAGTCCGACAGTGGCGGCCACAACCACGGCGCGGCGGCCACCAGCAAAACGCAGGTCGACAACACCAGCAACCAGCGCGCCCCGGGCCGGCGCGGGCTGCCCGACGGCGGCGTTCTGGTCAGATCTATCGTCGGCGTCGTTCCGCGCCGACGCTGGGCTTCAGATTTCTTCAGTGCATCGAGCAACAGAGACATTTCAGTCCGGAGAGTCGTTGGCTTCGGCGCCTGCGGAACCCGCGCCTAGCGTTGAAAGAAACAGGCGGGTGACCGGACCGGCCATGCCGTCCTGGCGCAGCCCGTTGCGCAGCTGGAAACCCCGGATCCAGCGCTGGAAATCCGGACCATAGCGGGCATCGACGGCACCGAGCCAGGGCTGATCGGGGTCTTGCGCCGCCAGACGTTTGAGCTGGGCGATGGCTGCATCGTCGTCGCCGGCCTGCCAGACGCTGCCCATATCGGGCCAGACGGCGTAGAAATCGCCCAGCCAGCGCGCGTCGAGCTGCGGGATCGGCACCTGGAAATCCTGCCCGGACTGCCGCG
>Ga0209949_1000427_pt1 | contig 22387 bp, 17 predicted proteins | sample SalPonC_black_MG_FD_185711 | JGI IMG/M metagenome (GOLD analysis project Ga0209949, IMG submission 185711) | Salt pond soil microbial communities from South San Francisco under conditions of wetland restoration - Salt Pond MetaG... | ecosystem: Environmental > Aquatic > Marine > Intertidal zone... | reverse complement strand
GCCTCGGCGGCGAAACCATTCCGGCGCTATAATTTCAAGTCATGCCCGACGCCCCGCACACCGCTCCCCGACCCTTTGTTCACCTGCGTGTGCACTCCCAGTACAGCCTGGAAGACGGGCTGGCCACGCCCGCCGCCCTTGCCGCCCGCACGCGTGAGCTGGAAATGCCGGCGCTGGCGATCACCGACTGGCACAACCTTTTCGGGTTGGTGAAGTTCATCAAGAGCGCCCACGCCAACGGCGTCAAGCCGCTGGTGGGCAGCGACGTCCGGTTGAGCAACCCGGCCAACGAAGTCGAATTTTCTTCTGCCACGCTTCTGGTGCAGGACCGCACCGGCTACCTCAACCTGTGCCGGCTGATCTCCAAGAGCTTCATCGAGGGCCGCGTCCAGGGCCAGCCGCGCATCCGCTTCGAGTGGCTGCACGGCGCCTGCGACGGGCTGATCGCGCTGGTCGGCTGGAGCTCCGAGGTCGGCCAGGCGCTCATCGGCGGTCATTTCGAGGAAGCGCGCCGGCGTCTGGTGGCGTGGCAGAAGGAATTTCCGGACCGGCTCTACATCGAGCTCCAGCGCACCGGGCGCAACGGCGAGAGCCGCGCCGAGAACGGGCTGCTGGCACTGGCCAGCGAGCTCGAGCTGCCGGTGGTGGCCACCAACGACGTGCGTTTCCCGGCCGCCGACCAGTTTCTGGCCCACGAAGCCCGGGTCTGCATCCACCAGAGCCGACTGCTGGACGACAAGCACCGACCGCACGACTTCATCGACCAGCAATACCTCAAGTCCCCGGCCCAGATGGAAGAACTATTCTCCGACCTGCCGGTGGCGCTGGACAACACGGTCGAACTGGCCAAACGATTGAATCTCGACCTGAAAATGGGTGAATACGTGCTGCCGGAGTTTCCGGTGCCGGCGGGCGAGACCGCCGACGATTTCCTCGAGCGCAAGACGCGCGAAGGGCTGGAAGCGCGGCTGGAGCGCTACGGCCCGGCCAACGATCATACCGAGGACGATTATAGAGAGCGGGTAAGGAAAGAGCTTGAAGTGATTGTTTCAATGGGCTTTTCGGGCTACTTTCTGATTGTCGCCGACTTCATCGCCTGGGCTCGCAACAACGACGTTCCGGTTGGTCCGGGGCGCGGCTCGGGCGCCGGCTCGCTGGTGGCCTGGTGCATCGGCATCACCGATCCGGACCCGCTGCGCTACGACCTGCTGTTCGAGCGCTTCCTGAATCCCGAACGCGTGTCCATGCCCGACTTCGACATCGATTTCTGCGTCGAGGGCCGCGACCGGGTCATCGACTACGTGGCCGAGCACTACGGCCGCGAACGGGTCAGCCAGATCATCACCTACGGCACGCTGGCGGCCAAGGCCGCGGTACGCGACTGCGGCCGGGTGCTGGGCTACAACTACGGCTTTGTCGATTCGATCGCCAAGCTCATCCCGCTGCAGCTCGACATCACGCTCAAAAAGGCCCTGAAACAGGAGCCCGAACTCAAGCAGCGCTTCGACAGCGAGGACGACACGCGCAGCATCATGGAACTGGCGCTGCAGCTCGAGGGCGTGGCGCGCAACGCCGGCAAGCACGCCGGCGGCGTGGTCATCGCGCCCGGGCCGCTGACCGATTTCGCGCCGCTCTACACCGACCCGCGCACCGGCTCGGTGGTGACCCAGTTCGACAAGAACGACGTCGAGGCCGTGGGCCTGGTCAAGTTCGACTTTCTCGGACTCAGGAACCTGACCATCATCGACTGGGCGCTGAAGTCGGTGAATCGCCAGCGCCGTCTGGAGAATCTGGAACCGGTCACACTGGACGACCTGCCGCTGGACGACGCCGATACCTTCAAGCTGCTGCAGAAGGCTCATACGACCGCGGTGTTCCAGCTCGAGTCGCGCGGCATGAAGGACCTGCTCCGCAAGCTGGTGCCCGACAGCTTCGACGACATCGTGGCGGCCGTCGCACTGTTCCGGCCCGGCCCGCTGGATGCCGGGATGGTCGACGACTACGTCGAGCGCAAGCACGGTCGTGCGAGGGTGGATTACCCGCACCCGCTCACCGAGCCGATTCTGAAGCCCACCTACGGCGTGATCCTGTACCAGGAACAGGTCATGCAGATCGCCCAGGTGGTCGGCGGCTACACGCTGGGCGCGGCCGATCTTCTCAGGCGTGCCATGGGTAAGAAGGATCGCGCCCTGATGGCCGAGCAGCGGGCAATCTTCGTCGAGGGCGCCGCCGAACAAGGACTGAAGGCCGACGAGGCCCAGCATCTGTTCGGGCTGATCGAAACCTTTGCCGGTTACGGCTTCAACAAGTCGCACTCGGTGGCCTACGCGCTGGTCGCCTACCAGACCGCGTGGCTGAAGGCCCACTATCCCGCCGAATTCATGGCCGCGGTGCTGTCGGCCGATCTCGACAAGACCGACAAGATCGCCAACCTGATCGAGGACTGTCGCGCCATGCAGCTGGAGGTGCGACCGCCGGACGTCAACCACTCGCAGTGGCGCTTCGAGGTCGAGGACGGCGTGATCCGATATGGTCTCGGCGCGATCAAGGGCGTCGGTGAAGGAGCGATAGAAGCGATACTGGCCGCGCGCGACAAGCTCGGCCGCTTCGAGTCGCCGGGCGCATTGCTGCGCGAAGTCGAGCTGGCCCGGATGACCCGCAAGACCATGGAGACGCTGGTGCGTGCCGGGGCGCTGGATTCGATCCATTCGAACCGGTCCGCGCTGCTGCAGGCGCTTCCCGACGCCTGGTCGTCGGCCGAACGCCACCAGGCGGACTCGGCGGCCGGCCAGACCAGCCTGTTCGGCGCACCGGCCGGCGGCGACCGCACAATCCAGGACGAACCGCTGCCCGACACCGCCAACTGGACTTCGCGCCAGAGACTGCGCGCCGAGCGCGAGACGCTGGGTCTTTATCTCAGCGGTCACCCGATGGACGACCTGGTCGACGAAGTGGACGGTTTCACCACCTGCCGTCTCGGCGACATCGGCAACCGCTTCGGCGACGCCGAGCCGTCGCGCGGGCGCCGGCCCGGTCTTTCGATGACGCTTGCCGGCCTGATCGTGACCATGCGACGGCGCCCCGGCAAGGGCGCGTTCGTCGCCATCGACGACGGCAGCGGGCGCATCGAGGTGGCGATATTCGACCGAACGCTGGCCGACTGCGCCGACCTGTTGGTGTCCGACGAGATCATCATTGCCAGCGGCAAGGTCGAGATCGACGATTTCAACGGCGGCTACCGGATGGTGGCCGAACAGGTGCTGACTCTGGACAAGGCCCGCCAGCGCTTTGCACGGCATGTCCACATCAGGCTGCGCCCATCGTTCAAGCCCACCGACATCGACGAACAGCTGGCCGCGACGCTGCGCCCCTATCGCAACGGCGAGACGCCGGTGATCATCGATTACGTCAACGGCCGCGCCGAGGCCACGCTGCGCCTGGGCGCCGGCTGGCGGGTCAAGCCCTGTGCCGAGCTGCTGGCGGCCATGTCGGGGGTCGAAGCCATCGATCGGGCGGAACTGGTTTACAACTAGCAGACCCGGCTACCGTCGCGCCTGTGGCCCCCCGGCCGACGCGACGGCTTATCGGGTGTCATCTTTCCGGCACGGCAGCTCGAGGCTGAACGCACTGCCGCCGGGAATTGCCCGGGCCAGCATCCGGCCGTCGTGGCGTTGCGCAATCAGCCTGGCGATGAAGAGCCCCAGCCCCAGGTGAGGTTTCTCGGCCCCGGACTTCCGCCACGACACCATGGCCTCGAACAGCTCGGCGGCCGAAGCAGGGTCTATGGACGGCCCGTCGTTTTCGACTTCGAGTCGGGCCGTGTCGCCGGACCGCATCACCCTGACCCGGATTGCACTGCCCGGATTTGCAAAATCCAGCGCATTGTCGACAAGCTTGTCCAACAGCTGGGCGATCAAGTCCGGCGAACCATTCATGCGCACCGGCTGCCCGGTGCCTTCGAACTTCAGTTCATGTTTGCCGCATGCGTCCTGGCGCGCGGCGCAGTAATCACGTGCCAGTTCGAACAGGTCGAACGCCTCGAACGGCTCCTCGATCAGCGCTTCCTCGAGCCGGGCGGCCTGGCTCATGGCACTGAAAATGCGGTTCAGACGCCGGTTGCCCTGCCCCGCACGTTCCAGGTAGAGCCTGGCCTGGTCGTGATCGAAAACGCCGCCGCTGCCGACCTGGTCGGCCAGGTTGTCCAGCGACGACCCGATCATGGTCAACGGCGTGCGCAGCTCGTGCGAAAGACGGTCGGCGAGCGTGCCCAGGTAATGCTGATGCACTCGCAATCGATCCAGCAGCGATGCCATGCTTGCCGAAAGCGCCGCGATTTCGTCACCGCCGCGAAGCCTGTCCGGCGCAGCCATCACCTTGCCGTCGTCGGCCACGGCCGCCTCGGTGCTGCGCTGCAGGCGCCGGATACGCGACGACAGCCGCCAGGCAAACGCCAGCAGCACCGCGGCCGCGGCCAGGAATACGAAGGCGCTGACGCCGGCCAGGCGCAACACGGCGTCGCTGGCCAGCAGCAGCATCGCATCGGCGTCGTGCTCAAGCACCAGAAGCGGCGGATAAGCTGTGCCGTTGTCCAGCGCCATGGTCACGCGCACCCGCGCGCCCGGCTGCTCGGAATCGCGCTCGATCATCCACAGCGGCGAAATTTCTCCCAGTCGCGCCGCATCCAGGTCGGGGCCGGCCAGCCGCGCCGTGAACGGCCCAGGCGGCGGCAGCCGCGACAGCGCGTCGCCGGCCAGCCGCTCGAACAGAAGGGTCTGCCAGATCGAGGGCGACCGGTCCGCCGGGCTCGCGCCCGACCGTGCGCGATCGGCGCGCCCGAGTACGTCGCCCTGGTGCGTGACCAGCCAGGTCCGCATGCCGCCGGGCACCAGCGCCTCGAGTTCGGCGGAAAGACCCGGATCGGCGGCCACCACGGGTACCCGCCCCGGGATCGAATACTCGCGACTTCCGGCGGCGTCGACATCGAATACCGAGACACCGATGCGGTCCGGCCGATCTCGCAGCGGAATTCGCAGCTCGAGGTTCCAGCCGCGGGCCAGAGGCTGCATCATGCCGTGCACCACCGGCCAGTCGCCCGGCTCGGCTGCGCGCGTGAAGCGACCCGGCGCGGTCGGGACGATGCGCAGCCAAGATTCACCGCGCGACCCGGCGAACCGCAGCTCGACGTGATCGCCCGGCGTCCCGTCGGGCCCGGCAAAGCGCGTATCGGCATCGGAAACCTGCAGCAGCAGGTGCAGACCCGTCGGCGACTGGGCCAGCGCCAGCGACACCGGCGCGGCCGCCTTGGGAAACCTCCCATCGTCCAGTGCTGCAATCGCCGAATGCGACTGCCGGCCGTCCGGCCCGACCCGCTCGGTGCCCTCCAGCCAGGCCGTCCAGTCGTCGCCGTAACCGTCCAGCAGCAGCGGCTGCCGCGCGGTATGGACGTAAAGCGGGTCGGCGGCACCGGTCGTTTCCGATCGAGGCCGGGGCACGACGGTCGCCAGCGCTCTTGCACTGTCGACAAGCGCCTGCTCCTGGCCCTGCCGCAGCAGCTTTTCGACCTGCGCGACAAACTGCAGACCGAGCAGCGGCAGAATCAGTACCAGCGATGTAGCCAGCATCAACTGGCCCCTGAGCTTCATTCCGAAGCGGTCCAGCGATAACCGGCGCCGTGAACCGTAAACAGGCAACCGAATTCCGGATCGTGTAGCTGGAACTTGCGCCGGATGCGCTTGATGTGCGAGGTGATCGTTGATTCGTCCACCACCAGGCTGGCGGCTTCCATCAACTGCTCGCGGCTCCGGACATGCCCGGGGTAGCGCGCCAGCGCATGCACGATCCAGAACTCGGTCACGGTCAGATCGATCGGGCGTCCGCGCCAGCGCACGATCAGGCAGTCGGTGTCGATCGCCAGCTCGCCGCTAACCAGTTCGTGGTCCTGCGGCCCGGGGCGGGCAAGCGCCTCCAGCCGCCGCCGCAGCGCGCTGACGCGCGCCATCAGGTGCGGGATGGAAATATCCTTGGTCAGATAATCGTCGGCGCCCAATCTCAGTCCGGAGACCGCATCGAGTTCGCTGTCGCGCGCGGTCAGGAAGATGATCGGCAGTGTTTCGGAGCGCGCACGCAGCGCCCGACACAATTCGAAGCCGCCCTCGTGCTCGTCGCCCAGCCCGATATCGATGATGACCAGGTCCGGCAGCTCGTCGGCAAAGGCACGCTCGGCCGACGCCCGGTCGACATAGCCCCGGGCGGTAAATCCATGACGGCGAAACGCGTCCAGGTAGTTCTCCCGGATAGGCGCCTCGTCCTCGACAACGGCAATGCAGCGGCTCATGCGCATAGCTTAGCGCTCGTCGAACGTTTGCGGGAGGCTGCGGGCAAGTCAAGGCCAAGGCCAGAATCAAAGTCAATACAGCTCTCGCGAAGACGCAAAGGCGCCAAGGAAAGCAAGATGAAGAACATACTCCCGCAGAGGCGCGGAGGAAACCGGAAAATGCGAGACCCGCCACGAATCGTAGGGGGGATAAGCAAAGTGCATCCACCGTTCCCGGTCATGTCGCCGGACATGCGGCGGATGCGCGTTGCTTATCCGCCCTACAACTGCGCGCTTGTCCGGGCCGCGAACCTGGTTCGACTTGATTTCTTCTCATTAAATTGTGTCTTCGATCTTCTCTGCGTCTCTGCGGGGAATTAAGCTTTCGCCTTTTTAACCTTTTCGCCTTTCCTTCGCGACTTGGCGCCTTCGCGCGAGCTGGTTTGATCTTGCTTTTCGACAGTCCCGCCACCGCTGCCATCTTTCTGCCACATTTGGTCATCGAATCGCCAGATTCGCGGCCGGGCCGGGCCATTTTCGGCTGTTCCAATCGTCTGCAACTTCCATCAAGAGACGGCCCCGATGACATACACCCGCGCTTGCTTGCTTGTCCTTTGCTTTCTGACAACGACTTCGATCCTCCAGGCACAGACGCGGGCCGGCCTGCAGCTGGTCGGCGACGCCGGCGCGGTGGCGGCGGTCACCCAGTCCACCGAGGTCGATATCCGCGTCACCGGACTGCTGGCACGAACCACCGTCACGCAGCACTTCACCAACCACACGCAAGGCTGGGCCGAGGGCCGCTACGTGTTCCCGCTACCCGACGGCGCCAGCGTGGACGAGCTCCGGATCGCGATCGGCGAGCGCGTGATCGCGGGCGAAGTGCGCGAGAAGGCCGACGCCAGGCAAGTCTTCGAGCAGGCGCGCGACCAAGGCCGGACCGCCGGGCTGGTCGAACAGCATGCCGGCAACCTGTTCTCGACATCGCTGACCAACATCGCGCCGGGCGAGGATATCGTGGTGACCATCGGTTTCGGCCAGACCGTCGATTACCGCTACGGCCGGTTCACGCTGCGCTTCCCGACCACCACCCTGCCGAGATACGAAAACGGCGCCGGCACCGAATCGCAGACGCTGGCGAACGCGGCGCCGGCGCCGGCCTACAGTCCCGGCGCGGCGCCGCGACTGTCGATGTCGGTGGCGCTGGCGGCCGGTTTCGAGCTGGCCGGGGTGCAAAGCCTGCACCACCCAGTCGACGTCCGTGGCCGCGGCAGCGACCGGACCATCGAACTGGCCGAACCGGAACGGGCCGCAGGCAAGGATTTCGAACTGGTCTGGAGCGCACGCGACGAAGACCGGCTGCAGGGCGCGCTGTTCGTCGAACAGCTGCGCGGCCGGGCGCACGCGCTGCTGATGCTGCTGCCGCCGCGCGATTTCACGCCGGTCGCACTCAAGCGCGAACTGATCCTGGTCATCGACCGGTCGGGATCGATGCAGGGCGAGGCGTTCGAGCAGGCGCGCGAGGCCGTTCGCCTCGCGCTGGACCGAATCGACCACGACGATCGCTTCAACGTGATCGCGTTCAGCAATACCGCGTTGCCGCTGTTCGACGGCGCGGTGGCCGCCACCCGGGCCAACCTCGACCGGGCCTACCGCTTCATCGAGCGCCTCGATGCCGACGGCGGCACCGAGATCGACGCGGCCATGGGCATGGCGATGGACGGCCTGCCGAATGTTGGCAACAATCGTGGCTACCTGCGCCAGATCGTGTTCGTCACCGACGGCGCGGTGGCCAATGAGCCGCAGGTACTCGAACGCATCGACCGCGAAATCGAGGATTCGCGGCTGTTCGCCATCGGTATCGGCCACGGCGTCAACGACGCGTTTTTGAATCGCGCCGCGCGCCGCGGCCACGGCACCACGACGCTGATCAAGGACCCGCGCGACATCGCCGGACGCATGAGCGAACTGCTGGTGCAGCTCGAAAGCCCGGTACTCGAAAATCTGCAGATCGACTGGCCCGTCCCCGCCGACACTTCAGCCGAAACCTGGCCGGAACGCATGCCGGACCTGTACGCCGGCCAGCCGCTGATGGTGCTCGCGCGCCTGGACGGGGCGGCGAACGAGATCAATCGCGGCAGCGTCCGCGCCACCGGCTTTCGCGACCTGCGCTTGGTCGAGATGGAGTGGCCGATGCGCGATTATTTCTCGGCGCCGGGCGTGGCGCGCGCGTGGGCCCAGGCGCGCATCGAGGGCCTGGCCGACCGCCCGAAAGGCAGCATGGATGCGCAACTTAGACACGACGAACGCCTTCTGACCGCACTCGAATACCGCATCGTCAGCCCGCTGACCAGCCTGGTGGCCGTCGACCGCACGCCGCGCCGCACCGAGGCCGCAAAGCTGCAGCGCGTCGCCGTCGCCGGCGCCGCACCGGACAATCGCCACCCCGACAATCGCGACCCGGCCGCGCTGCACGCCATGCCGGCCACCGACGCAGGTTCGCTGGAAACGGGCCTGCGCGGGCTGTCCATCCTCACCATCGTGCTGCTTATGATCTTCAACCGCCGGTTCAACCGGCTGGAGCGCAGCCGCAGGGATTCGGATGCAGGCGACGATGCGGCCCACCCCGGAGAACGGGCGTGATTGCGCGGCTGGTTGTCGCACTGCTTGCTCTGGCCGCGTTCAGCCAGTTGGCCGAATTCGGCTGGATACAGGGCAAGGGCCTGGTCGGCCAGTGGCTGATGGCCTCGGCCTGGGCCGGGGCCGATGAAGACGGCGCCGGATCCCCGTGGCCGGGCGCCCGTACCCGCCCGGCCGCGCGCCTGTTCGTACCCGAGCTCAAGCTCGACCGGCTGGTGGTCGAAGGCATGGCAACGCCCAATCTGGCCTGGGGTCCCGGCATCGAAACCGGGCCCAACGGACACGTGCTGATCGCTGCCCACCGCGATACCCATTTCCGCTTTCTGGGCGACCTGGAACAAGGACACAGAATACAACTGGAGCAACCGGCCGGCGTCATCAGGAACTGGCGAGTCCAGGAAAGCCGTGTTGTCGATTCGCGCACCACGCGCCTGGACATGAACGCCCCGGGCCCGCTGCTGACCCTGGTGACCTGCTGGCCCATAGACGCGTTCGAGGCCGGCGGCCCGCTGCGCCTGGTGGTCAGCGCGGTGCCGACCGACGAAGAAACATCATGAGCACGCTGTCGCTCGAAGACCTCGGCCCGAAGATGCGCCGGGAACTCGGGCTGGAAGCACCGTGCCGTTGCGCCGGAAGGAAGACAAACTTCGTCGCGACCATCCCGGTGATCGAGGCAGGTCCGCCGCGCGCTTCCATGTCAGCAAGTGAGAATCCGCCCGGCGCAGCGTGGCTGCGAACCGGCCTTCATCGACTGCGCATTCCGGCATTTCAGCCACCATCGGCGACAGCCGGCAAGTATCAGGAAGATTGCTGTTGATCGTCTTACGGTTGATCGGCAGACGGGCACGCCAGACATCGGGTAAGCGATCCCGGCCGGAGATGGCGATCGATTCCGGCCGGGATTGATGGTTTTCTGGTCACTCGCGGCTGTTATTCATCGCCGTTATTCACCTATCTCGCCGGTCTCGATCCGTCGCTCGTAGATCTGCTCGAGCTCGTAGATGTCCTGCATCAACTCGAAGAATCCATGCCAGTGCGCGTAGTCCGGTGCGCCGTGGGTCGCACCCATGCGTGCGCGGCGACCCTCGTGATGCCAGAGATGGTAATAGGTGATCTCGAACTTGTCCGTCCACTGGTTGTCTTTCAGCAGCCCCTTCTCGCGCAGTTCCTCGCGCATTTTCGTGGCCGGCTCGTAGTACGCCTGGTTGTAAAGCTTCACGGCCTTGTCGGCCTGGGCGAAGAAGCCGTCGGTGTGCCGGATGCTGTGGCAGGACTCGCACACCATCATCATCTTCTCTCGGCCTTCCTCGCCGTCGCCCAGGGTGGGACTCATGATGTTGTCGGAGTCGCGCACGTTCGAGCGCTTGGCCCACTGCACCCAGTGGAGTCGCTCCGTCACGTTGTGCGTGGCATCGACTATGCCGACCTCGCTCATGTGACAGGTCGCGCAGGTGGGCGCGCGGTAATCCTCGCCAGGCTTCCATTCCCCGCTCGGCCCTTCGAAATCCCAGGTGTGGCCTTCGGTCAGATAGATGTGACCGTGCTTGCTGTTCTCGTAGATCTCGATGTTCGGGTGGTCGGGCCCCAGATGGCAGGACGCACAGGCATGCGGCTTGCGCGCCTCGGCGTTGGAGAATTTATGCCGCGTATGGCACACACCGCAGCTCCCGGTGCTGCCGTCGGGGTAGACGTTGCCGATGCCCGAATTGGGCCAGGTTTCCGGGGTGGGCAAACCATCGTCGTCGACCTTGATCTCTGTGCCGTGACACTGAATGCACCCGGTTTCGTTCGGCGCGTCGCCGAGTTCGGGATGCTCGCGGCCCTCGTGGATCGAGGTCAACGCATGCAGGCTGTCCTTGGGAATCTGCTGCCTGTAGGCGCGGAAGTGTCCGCTCTGGTTGAACTGCGCGACCTGGTCTTCATGACACTGGCCGCATACAGTCGGCGGCACCAGCACCGAAACGTAAGTGCCTTTGTGGCGCGCGCCCATCGGCGCATCCTCGGCAACCTCGTGACAATCGAGACAGGTCACGCCTTCCTCGGCGTGATGACTGCTGCGCCAGTCGGCCACCATGGCAGGCTGATTTCGATCATGACAATCGATGCAGCGCTGCTCGAGTTCGGAAAGCTCCTGAGCGAAGGCGCCGGAAGATATCCCGGCAAGCAGCAACATTGAGGATACGAACGCAATTCGATTGGGCTTCATTGATTTCTTCCCGCTCGGATTTATATTTCAGCTTACGCCCGAATCGGAAAAATGTCAAAAAATGATATAGAACAATAACTTAATAGATATTTAGAATCAGTTTAAAAACTGCATGTATTCGCATTCAAGCCTGGCGAAAATCGGCGCGGATTCATTTGAAGGACTTGTTCAAGCCTCCGATCCCTGCCTCTGAAACCCGACTTCAGCCGCTAAGCCCTCAGTCCTCGTTCTCGTCCATGGCGGCGTAGTAGTCGAGAACCCGATTGATGTGTTCATTCGGCTTGCGACGATCAAGCTGCCTGGCAATTCGACGCTGCTGGAATTCGATCGATCGTGTCCGGGCCATTTGTAGATCCGGGCGCGGAACAGGCTTTTGCCAGGCTTCGAGAACTGCGACCGCATCGTCGCTACCCCAGCGTGCGGCGCGTCGATAAAGCGATTCCGCTTCGATCGTTTCAGCTACCGCCAGTTTCAGCGCACCGAGTTCGAGCATGGAGGGAACGAATTCCCGGGCAACCGCCCGCTCCCACCAACGGGCGGCCGTCTGCAAGTCTCCCTCGGCCTTGTGGAGCACACCGAGATTGTGCTGGGCATGCACGTTGCCGTCTTCGGCGAGCGGTTTCCACTGTGCTTCGGCAGCCGAAAGATCGCCGTCGTGGAACGCTTCGACGCCCTTGACCAGCGGAGCAGTTCCGCAACCAGAAAGAAAACCCGAGATAAAAACAAGCGCGAACCCTGCTGTAACCGCCCTGATCATGCCCGACTCCTATTCGGTCTCCTGGAACCAAGGTACCAGCAACAGAGCCGCCGATCAATTTCAGCCGCCCGTCATGAACCACCCCCGAAACAGTCACGAAAAACACTTGATGGCCTTGTGAAACGGATCACCGGCGTTGCTGGCGTTCGATGTTCTCCCGGCGCCGCTTGACGCCCATGAGCTTGGGTGCTTCGGCCTTGATGCTGACCCACGGCGCACCGGCGATCAGGCCCGGCGGTGCCAGCCAGACTAGTCCTGCTACCAGGACAACGATCAGAATCTCTGCGACAAAGCTGTCGTGCTGGAACAGCCTGGATGACAGCCAGGGGCCGAACGCGGCCAGAACGGCAGCCAGGGTAGTCCACGCACCCGTAGCCACGGCCTTGAGTCGATAGCCGCAGACCTGACAATCGAGTTTCTCGCCGCGGTAAAGCTCACTGACCTCCAGCGGATGCAGGCGCGTAAGGCAGTTCGTACAGGCCTCGGGCTTGTCCATTGAATTAGTCTAACAACCATGGCTTGTGCGAATGCAAAACCCTATCGAAGGCATCTTTCAGTCCATAGAGGCCGACCGTAGAGGCCGATACTCAACCAGTATGTATAGTAGATTCGGCCATGTTTCTCCCGGCAGCCAAAATCAGACCGTTTATGGGCCTCGCAGGCTCGGTGCAATCGAAGATGAAATCACCGAACTTGCCGCGAATATCCGCGCCGCCTGCTATAGACTGCCGGAACGGCTGCACAAGTTCGATGAACGCGAGTGCTGCGGCGGGTCCGAACTCCGCTGGCGCCATCCAACAGTTGCGTCAATTCGCGGCACCAGATCGCGGTACTGCCCGGCAAAGCAGCGTTTCCAGGTCGCGTGCTCGGTTTTTCAATCTTCATACTGTTTTCTTCTAGATTACCTCGTTGGTGAATGAAACAAGCGAGATCCATTGGTTTTCTCTGGAAATCAGGTAACGGGGGGCTTATCCTTCGTATACGCGCCGGTCCTGTACCGGCTTCGTCATTCGCGAGGAGAAACGACAACCATGATTGCCCAACGCTCGATGCTGCGCCTTTTCTGCACGGCCCTGCTGGCCCTGTCGCTGGCACCCACCCTCCATGCCGACGACTTTTCCACCGCGCTGGAGCGCGGCACGCTGCGGGTCGGCGTGTCGCTGTTCACGCCCTGGACCTTGCGCGACCCGGACGGTGAATTGCGAGGCTTCGAAATTGATGTAGCCCGCCAACTCGCCGGCGACATGGGCCTGGAGCCCGAGTTTCAGGTTTATGAATGGGATCGCATCATCAACGCGCTGCTGGCCGGCGAGATCGACGTGATCGCAGCGGGCATGGGCATCACGCCCGCGAGGGCGCTGCAGATCGCGTTCTCGGATCCGTATTCAGCCTCCGGCGTTACTTTGCTGGTGCATACCGCCAATACCGAGTCGGTCTCGCGGCTCGTCGACCTGGACCGCGCGGATTACACGGTCGCTTCGGTGACCGATACGCTGGGCGACAGCGTCGCCGGGCAGGTCTTCGAACATGCCGAGCGCCGGCGTTTCGCAACCAGCGAAGAAGCCGAGGCGGCGCTGCTCGCCGGAGACATCGATGCCTATGTGGTGAGTTCGCCCGAAGCCCGTTTCCTCGCATTCGATCACCCGGACACGCTGGACATCCCGCTGGGCGAACCACTGCTGGTCGTACAAGCCGGTTTCGCGGTAGCACCGGGCGAACAGCGCTTGCTGAACTTCCTCGACGCATGGATCACGCACCAGCGCGCCAGCCGCTGGCTGGAAGCGGTCTACGAGCGATGGTTCGCGACCACCGCGTGGAAGAACGGGAACGATTCGTGACCGCTCTGGCCCGATTCCCGGTCCTGCCCGCCGCGGTCGCTTCGGCGCTCGTTCTTTCCGTAGCGTTCGCACAGACCGGAGAGGACGAGGCGGACCGCAGCGCGCTTGAACAGCCCATTCAATTGCCCACCATACGCGTCGAGGCCGTGCGCGAGCAGATCCGCGAGATCGGAGAGCAATGGCGCGTCGATCCCGTCGATCCCGTCGACGCGGATCGATGGCGCGAAAGCGACCGCGCCGAGCGTCCGGGCCGCATGGTCTGGGGATACGATTCGGTGCACGAGATGCGCCGGGTCGAGCGTGAATGGCTGGATCCCGACCCTCACCCGGAACTCAACCAGACACGTCCGGTGACAATTTTCAAGATCCGTGGGTGATCGCGGCAGACCCGACTTCGAATTCGCACGAACAGCAGAACCGAGCCATCCAACAGCAGAACGCTCGACGGTGACGTTTAAAGTATCGCCGACATGTTCCATATTGCGCCTAAGGATTTAACTAAGCGACGCCCGTAAGCATGTCTGGTGGCAGGCCGCGCAGCCCGCAACGCCCATTGACCGGCCTGGCATGCCTATCCAGAAGCATTTTTAAGACTCGTTTTACTGATGATTTTTGGTAGTTGCGACGCAAACCACTCTCTCTCTTCGGTCCCGAATTCGGTTTTACGTCCATTCAGTCTGTAGTTATAGATAACAGATGTCCCGGACCTTTTAATGATGAGCTGCCGCCGTCCCGAGGTATCCGACGTTACCAATTCAATGCGCGCGCCTTCCGGAAGATGGACCAGATCTGTTCTTTCCGGGTTAAATCTTATTTGATGCTTGATGAGTTTATTAGGCGCAGTAATTTTAAGAAAAAATTCGTCTTCATCTATTATTTGCCGGTGCCCGGATAGCGTTATACAAGCAGAGAGTGACAAGATAAAGCTCGCTGGCATGATAAATCGAAACCAATTACTGACTACCATCCTTTTACCTTTTTGGCTAAAGCCGCTTCTCAGGATACTTGTTCTTGCCGACAGGCATAAACTAAAGCTGAGTATCGCGCCGTTTAGGAGCCTCCCTCTCGAACGCCGCGCTGGACAACGTCGCTCAGATAGTCACCGGCGCAACCAGTGCTCCCAGGCTCAGTCGCCATGCTGCAGGGTGATGACGACATTACCCTTCTTGCGCCCGGTGTCGACGTAGCGATGGGCTTCGGCGATCTGCTCGAACGGATAGCGCCGATCGATAACCGGCTTGAATTCTCCTGCCTCAGCCAGCCCTCCGAGAAAACGCAAATCGTCCGCGCGCCCGGCCGCCGGTCCAGCAATGACTTTCTTGTTGCTCGTCATGGACACCCATGGAATCTGAAGCATGTCCGGCAGCCCACCTAAAACCACGAGAAGGCGGCCGCTCTCTTTCAACGAAGCTTTGCTGCGTGAGTAAGGGGCCGTGCCGGCGGTATCCATAATGACATCATAGGTTTCGCCGTTCTGCGTGAAGTCTTCTTTGGCGTAGTCGATGACATGACTGGCGCCCAGAGACCTTACCAATTTGACGTTCGCCGTACTGCATAATCCGGTTACGTCGGCGCCGAAGTGTTTGGCAAGCTGCACCGCCGCCGTGCCTACCGCTCCTGATGCGCCGTTAACGAGCAGCTTTTCCCCGCTCCGAAGCTTTCCTGTTCTAAAGAAATCCAGCGCTGTTGTCCCGCCAAAAGACAGTGCGACGGTTTCATCGAAGGTCAGATTGCGTGGTTTCAATGCCACAGCCCCGTCTTCAGGCATGCATTTGTACTCCGCATGACAACCCATACCGCTATCGCTCAATGCGAAGACCTGGTCTCCAACCGTGAATTTGCTTACATCCTTGCCGACCGATTCAACTTCTCCGGCAATCTCTACCCCTAGTATCCGTTGCCTTGGCTTCGAGATTCCAAAAACCAGACGTGAGACAAATCCGAAACCGAAAGGCATATTGATACTTCGCAGCCTGCAATCCCCGGATGTTACCGTGGTTGCGTGCGTCTTTATCAGGAGTTCGTTTTGCTTGGGAATGGGCTTCTCCACCTCCTTCAATCGAAGGACATCGGGCGGCCCGTATGTTTCATACACGATTGCTTTCACTTCGCCATCCAGATTCAATTTAATTCGCGGTCTCGCGCGTTGCCCAACGTCTGCCGCAGCCGACGCGGCCACAAACAAGCCTGGCTTTGCCGGCCTGAACGGCTGCGCAGATCCGGTTTAAGGCTTTGTGTGGTTACTTGCTGTACCTCTGAGATATGTGATTTCGAAAGTACGCGACCGCGTAAGATTGCTCAATATGCCGATTGGCATATCCGTTGCTCGTAGAAACTGTGAATTGCCGGCCTACAGAACGCACAACAATAAAACTAATCGCCGCCTTTTCCGTCGTCCGAATCGAGTGGCTCGTTTTAGAGGCCGAGAGGCGAGTCCTTGGATGATGCTGCTATCTCCTCGGCAAGTCGGAGGAAATCGTCTCCGTCAGCAGATAGACCGTAGGTGTAGCCTCGGATGCGGCGGCGTAGGGGCTTTATAACTTCAAAATGGTCGACGAAAACGCCGAGTATTGGATATCGGGGTTGAAGTTTCAGTTGCGGGCAAGCAAAGCGCGAATGTCTAGCCCCTGATCGGCGCCCCGGCCCGCCACGGATCGCTGGGGCCGATGACGCGGCCGGCGCCGGCGCCCGGTTCGCCCGGGCCCTTGCGGAAGGTGGTCAGCACAATCGCAAGCAGCCACATCGCGCAGGCAAAATCGATGGCCGTCGCGCCGTAGTAGATGCCGGAGATGCCGACCACCGGCGGAACGAGCAGCATGACGGGGACGTACAGGAACAACTGACGGGTGACCGAGACCATGGTGGCCTTGCCGGGCTGTTCTATGGCCGGCAGCAGGCTCAGCGCGGTGAATACCAGCGGCAGTACCGGCAGCACCAGGATCAGCACGCGGAAGCGGCCCAGGTCCAGGTCGCTGAACTCGACGCCCGGCAGCATCACCGACAGTGTGGCTTCCGGATTAAGGCCCATGAACACCCAGATCGGAAACACCATCAGCGTGCCGGCGCCGACGAACACCCAGTAGTGGAGCTTGACTCGATCCCATCGGCCGGCGCCGTAGTTGATGCCGGCGACAGGCTGGAAGGCGCGCATGAGCCCGAATAAAGGCGTCAGCATGAACAGCAGCACGCGCCAGGCCGCGCCGTAGAAGGCGATGTCGTCCTCGGTGCCGATGCGCGCGAGCATGTTGAAGACAACAATCGCCTGCACGATGCCCATCGACGACGAGATCATCGCCGGCACGCCGAACTTCGCGATGCGCCCGGCCAGAATTTTCGGCAGGCCGATGTGGCGGGCATCGACTTCGTAGCTGGCCTTGCCGCGGGCGAACCGCAGCCAGACCAGGCCGCCGCCGAGCAGCGCGCCGGCATTGGTGGCCCAGGCCGCGCCGGCCACGCCCCAGTCGAACACGGCGATGAAAAGTGGCGTCAGAACGAGGTTGGCCGCCAGCCCGGTGGCCATGTACTTGGCCGCCAGCGTCATCTTGCCCTCGCCCCTCAGCAGCATGTTCAGCGTGAGTCCGCCGATCGCGGCGAAGCCGCCGAGCGCGTGCGCGCGCAGGTAATCGGACGCGATCGGGACCAGGTCGCCGCGGGCGCCCATGCCCTGCACTAGCATCTCGGTGAATCCCGCGCCCAGCAGCGCGTACAGCGCCGAGACGACGAGTGCAATGCCCAGACAGGTGCCGGGCAGTTTGAGCAACGTGTCCTGGTCGCCTTTTCCGATGGCAATGGAAAGCACAACCCCGCCGCCGATACCGGCCAGCGAGCCGAGTCCCAACGTGACCTGGGTGACCGGGAAAGCAAGCGACACCCCGGCCAGCGCCTGCTGGCCCAGCAGCTGACCGATGTAGACCGCGTCCATGACCGAGTTGAGGCCGAACATCAGCATCATCATCACGGCCGGCACCGCCATCGCGCGCAGCACGCGCAACGGATGCGCTTCCAGGATCAGCCCGGCGTGCGGATCGCGCGCCCCGGCGGTCATTTCGCGACCGACACCGCGAGTACGACTACACGTACACGCAAAAGACTTGCCTTGCGCGTCCGATCATTCGAGAAACCGGTGTTCGATGATCCGCAGGCGGGATCGCAGGTGTTCAACTTCGCGCAGCAGGTCCAGCACCAGCGGCAGACTTTCGGTGTTGAGTTCAAGATCTCGCTGCAGGCGCCGGGCGCGCCGGGCGCGCTCGATCTGGCCGGGCGCGAACTGCCATTCGCCAAGGCGTTCGCCGGAGGGCTGCACGACGCCTTCGGCGACCCATTCGCAGACCACCTCGGTATGCAGTTCGAGAATGCTGCAGACCTGGTGTAGCGTCAGTGCCTCGGGTTCGCCGGCGTCAATGGCTTCGATGGGTGCCCGTTGCTCGTTCATCGCTTCGCCTCCATGCCACTGCGCGGGTCGAATTCGAAGGTATCACGCTGCTGTTCGTATAGTTTTCGCTGCTTTTCATTGGCTGGCTTCGGCGCCACGATCTTGAGCAGCACGTACTGGTCGCCCGGCGGCTTGCCGGGGAGCCCTCGGCCCTTCAGGCGCAGCCGCTGGCCCGACGTGGCGCCGGCCGGGATATTCATCTCGACCTGTCCCGCCAGCGTCGGTACCGCCACCTTCGCACCCAGCGCGGCTTCCCACGGCGCGATCGGCAGCGTCAGGTGCACGTTTTTGCCGTCGACCTCGAACAGCCGGTGCGGGGTGATGTGAATTTCCAGATAGAGGTCGCCGGCCGGCGCGCCGCCAGGGCCGGGATCGCCCTTGCCGGCCAGCCGGATCTGGCGACCCTCGGTCATGCCGGCCGGAATCCTGACATCCATGCTCCGGACCTTGCGCTGTAGCGAGCCATCGGCCGCGCGCTCGGGCCGTTCCAGGCTGATCCGCCGGGTGCCGCCGGCCCACGCGGTTTCGAGATCGATTTCCACTCGTGCGCGGACGTCGGCGCCCTTGTGCGCCCGACGCTGTCGCCCGCCACCGCCGAACAGGGTTTCGAAGAAATCGCTGAAGCCACCGGCGTCCTCGGCGCGGAATCCACCGCCACCGCCAAAACCAGAGAAATCGAACCCGGCGCCGTCGCCTTGCTGACTCCAGCCCGGCGGCGGGCGGAACTCCTGGCCGCCTTGCCAGCCGCCCTTGCGAAGTTGATCGTACTCCTCGCGCTTGGCCGGATCCTTGAGCACTTCGTAGGCCTCACCGACTTCCTTGAAGCGATCCTCGGCGTTCGGATCATCGCTGACGTCGGGATGGTATTTGCGCGCCAGCTTGCGATAGGCGCGCTTGATCTCGTCGGCGCCGGCCTCGGGCGCCACGCCCATGATCTTGTAATAATCCTTGAATTCCATGCCTGCAACTTTACTCGTTCGCCGCCGCTTAGATGGGGGCGGACGGCATGTTTTTCATCCACTTCAGCGCTTTGCGCGCCGGAGTTTTTCCCAGTAGGCCAGGCGGCGGTTGATGTCGCGTTCGAAACCGCGCTCCACCGGGCGGTAAAAGTGCTGGCGAGGCATAGCCTCAGGGAAGCAATCCTGACCCGAGAAGCCGTGCTCGGTGTCGTGGTCGTAAACGTAGCCCTCGCCGTAACCGAGATCCTTCATCATCTTCGTCGGCGCATTGAGGATATTGGCCGGCGGCGGCAGCGAGCCGTGGCGTCCCGCCGCGCGGGCGGCAGCCTTTTCGGCGGTGTATATGGCGTTGGACTTCGGCGCGGTGGACAGATAGACCACGACCTGGACCACGGCCAGTTCGCCCTCGGGGCTGCCGAGGTATTCGTAGGCGTCGCGCCCGGCCAGCGCCTGGACAAGCGCGTCGGGGTCGGCCAGGCCAACGTCTTCGCTGGCAAAGCGCACCAGCCGGCGCATGATGTACTTGATGTCCTCACCGCCGGCAAACATGCGCGCCAGCCAGTACAGCGAAGCATCCACATCGGAGGCGCGCATGGCCTTGTGCAGCGCCGAGATCAGGTTGTAGTGCTGGTCGCCGGCGCGATCGTGGCCGGGCGAACGCTGCTGGGTCAGGCGCAACAGCGCGTCTGCATCCATCGGCTTGTCGGGATCGGCCAGATCGACAATGGTTTCGATCGTGTTGATCAGATACCGGCCGTCGCCGTCGGCCAGCGAAATCAGCGTCGCACGGGCCGGCTCGGTCAACGGAAGCGTGCGGCCGATGTGGCATTCGGCGCGCGCGACAAGCTTTTTCAGCGCCTCCTCGCACAGCCGTTCGACCGTCAGCACCTTGAGCCGGGAAAGCAAAGCGCCGTTGAGTTCGAACGACGGGTTCTCGGTAGTCGCGCCGACCAGCACGACCGTGCCGTCCTCGACCACCGGCAGAAAGCTGTCCTGCTGGGCCCGGTTGAAGCGATGGATCTCGTCGACGAACAACAGCGTGCCCTGCCCCGCCTCAAGACGCTTGCGCGCGGCCGTGAAGACCTTCTTGAGATCTGCCACGCCGGAGAAGATCGCGGAAAGCTGCTCGAAATGCAGATCGCTGACGCCGGCCAAGAGCCGGGCCAGCGTGGTCTTGCCGGAACCGGGCGGCCCCCAGAACACCAGCGGCAGCACCCGGCCGGCGTCGATCATCTTCCTTAAAGGACCATCTTCGCCCAGCACGTGATCCTGCCCGACAACCTCGTCAAACGATTTCGGGCGCAGCAGATCGGCCAGCGGTCGATTGTCACGGCGAGTCGGGCCGGCCGGCGATTCGGTAGGGGTCATGTTGCGCGATTCAGGCGGTCACGCCACCAAAATCGTTCAAAGCGTGCGCGTTGGACGATCCGACTCCAGCATGCCGGCCAGCTCGGAGGCGATCCGGCTCTGGGCCTGCTCGCCCTCCGCGGTGTCCTGGAACTGGACGCCGACGCCGGAGTTGCCGGCCGCCTTGGACGTGCCATGCGGCGTGAGCCATGCGACGCGGCCGGGAATCGCCATGCGCTCCTCGCCCAGCATCGTCAGCAGCACCAGCACCTCGTCGCCGAGCCGAAAGCGCTTGCGCGTGGGAATGAACAGCCCGCCGTTGAGCAGGAACGGCATGTAGCAGCGGTACAGTTCCTGCTTGTCGTCAATGCTGTGCGAGAGAATCCCTTTCTGTGCCATGACTTGCCGCCGAAGTATCGCGTGTACGTTGCTGAAGTGTACCGGAAACCTCGGCCCAATCGCCAGAGCGTTTGGTCGCTCAGATGCTGGAGAGCTTGCGCCATTCGATGAGCCAGGACTGCATCAGCCAGTCGTGCCGCACCGGCCGACCGGTCAGGCGGGCGCCTTCCAGCGCCTGTTTCCAGCATTGCTCCAGCACAGGCGCTGCACCTGCGGCCGGCATCGGGGCGTCGGCCAGCACGCCCGGCGGACCGGCCAGCACGCCGTGCAGCCACAACTGGCTGAACCGGGCCAGCCACCGCCAACTCTCCCGGGGCGTCTCGCGCCATTGCGCCACCAGCGCTGCCTCGTCTGCACCGCCCGAAATCATGCCGACAAGCCCGTCGCGAATCGCCAGTCCCAATTCCAGCCCGACACCCGTCAGCCAATCGTCGGCCAGCAGCGGCGCGCCGTCGGCCAGATCCAGGGCCAATTCGCACTCGGCGCGGTCGCGATTACCATGACGGTCGCAAAGCCAGTCCAATGCCGCGGACTTGTCGGGTACGGCGACATAGCGTCGCTGGCAACGACTGGTCACGGTCACCGGCAGCCGATCTTCGTTGTCGGTAACCAGTACCAGCCAGACCTCGCCGGATGGCTCCTCGAGCGTCTTGAGCAGCGCATTGGCCGCGTTTCGATTGAGCCGATCGGCGGGAATTATCAGGCCGATGCGCCGGCTGCCCACCGACGGCGTCAGCCCCAGCGATGCGATGAAGTCACGCACCTGGTCGACAAGGATTTCGTTCTTGTCCTCGAGCAGTTCCAGCCGGAAAAGATCCGGATGTCCGCCGGTTTCGATCAGGTTGCAGGAATGGCAGCTGCCGCACGGCTGGCCCTGATCCGGCTGCAGGCACAGGATTCGCCGCACCAGCCATTCGCCCAACGCGCGCTTGCCCACGCCGGGCGAGCCGAGAAACATCGGCGCGTGACCCAGTCGGTCCTCGTCCAGAGCCTGATTCAGTGCTTCACGCTGGACGCCCAGCCACGGGTGCCGATTGATTGTGCGAGCGGTCATGCCAGGCGTTCCTCCAGGCGCTTGCGAATTTCTGCGCCCACCTCTTCGATGTCCTGCGTGGCGTCGATCACCACGTAGCGGTCCGGGTGCGCCCGGGCGCGCTCCAGATAGGCCGTGCGCACGCGCTCCAGGAACGCCACGCGACTGCCCTCGAATCGGTCGGGGCCGCCGCGGCGGCGCTTGATGCGCTCCAGGCCAACCTTCACCGGAACGTCCAGCACCAGCACCAGGTCGGGCTGCAGTTCCGGGTGCACCAGGCCGGCCAGCCGCGCCACCGGTTGGGGGCCCAGTTCTCGCCCGCCGCCCTGGTAGGCATAGCTGGCGTCGGTGAAGCGGTCGCAGATCACGTCGATGCCGTCGGCCAGCGCCGGTTCGATCACGTCGACGACATTCTCGCGCCGGGCGGCGAACATCAGCAGCAATTCGGTCACAGGATCGATCT
>Ga0209949_1000420_pt1 | contig 22566 bp, 22 predicted proteins | sample SalPonC_black_MG_FD_185711 | JGI IMG/M metagenome (GOLD analysis project Ga0209949, IMG submission 185711) | Salt pond soil microbial communities from South San Francisco under conditions of wetland restoration - Salt Pond MetaG... | ecosystem: Environmental > Aquatic > Marine > Intertidal zone... | reverse complement strand
AATCGCCGCTTGACGTTGTTCGAGCCTGGTTGTACTTTGAATGGCTCTCCTTCCCCCAACCGAGATATCCCAATGTTCAACAAACGTGAAACCAATGAACCGGAATCTTCGAATCTCTCAGGTTCGGACCGCCAGTCAACCACCACGCACCAATCGCCGACCCCGACCCGTAGCAGCGGCGCCAGCGCGGCCGCAACCATCGGTCCTTCGATTTCCATCGACGGCCAGCTCAAGGGGGAAGAAGATCTGATCGTGGAGGGGCGCATCAAGGGGACGGTGGAATTGAAGAACAATACGCTCACGGTAGGAACCCAGGGCACTCTGGATGCAGAAGTCTTCGCGCATACCATTCTTGTCGAGGGCACGGTCAACGGGGATCTCTATGCATCCGAGAACATCAGCATCCGCAAGAGTGCGCGAATCAGGGGCAATATCCTCGCCCCGCGCATCAGCCTCGAAGATGGGGCCAAGTTTCGCGGCTCGATCGATATGGATGCCGATTCGGAAGCCTTCCGCAAGGCTTTCGGCGGCAAGCCTTCAGCAGCATCGAGCACGGTCGCAAAACCGGCATCCCCGTCAGGTACCGCCAATGGCGAAAAAGGCAAGCAGCCACAGGGGTCTCAATCGTCGTCCGGGGGCAGTTCTGATCCTTCGACGCAGCAGACCGCCAAGACCGGGACATCAGCTGCCTGAGACAACCAGAACGTCATGTCGCATGCCGCAGCAAACCTGGCCGGGCAAGGCGCCGGTCCCACGGTCGAACACGTCAAGGTTCCGTTGCTCACGGAACTTCTGGCTGGCGATTCCAGCGATCACTGTCGCATATGGGTAGACCTGGGCCGCGCACAGTCAGGCCTGGTCGAAAAGCTTACAGGCGGCCGCAATCGCCTGATCGTGACCGATCTCCCGGGTGCGCGGGAAGATGCTGATGCACAATGGCATCTTCCCGACAAGGTTCTCGATAAGGCGTGCCTCGTCGAACCCGTCGATTGCTTCCTGTGCTGGGACTTGCTGAACTACATGAGCCTGGATCAACTCGGCGACTTGTCACATCGGATCGTCCGCCGCGCCTGCGCCGAAAGCCGCCTGCACGCGCTGATCCAGTACTCCGGAACTTCGATGAGCCAGGTCCCCGGGCGGTATGGGCTCGAAGCCGATGGCCAGCTGTGCTTCATACCGGCCGACGCGCCCGAGACCAAAACGCCGAGATACAGCCCCAAAGCGCTGGAAAAAGCAATGCCCGAGCTACAGGTGCAACGGACCATGCTGCTCAACAACGGCATGCAGGAATTCATCTTCGGCATTCGTTGAACAACGTAAAAGGGGGCACCGGACGTCCGGTGCCCCCTGCAGCGCCTGCTTGCCTTTCTCGGCCCTCAGCCTGCTTGCTTTCAGGCGGCCTTGCTTTCGTCGCTTTCGAACTGTGTGCCGCCTTCGGATGAAAGCGTCGTTCGTGCTTCGGTACCGATCTCGATACGACGAGGCTTCATCTTCTCCGGCAATTCTCGCTGGAGATCGATGTGAAGCAGTCCGTTCTCGAGCCTGGCCGAAACAACACGCACGTGGTCAGCAAGCTGAAAGCGTCGCTCGAACGAGCGGGTCGCGATACCCCGGTAGAGAAACTCGCGCTCTTCCTGCTCGCCATCGGTGGCCTTCTGGCCGGAAACCGTCAGCGTGTTCTGCTCGGTCACGATTTCGAGTTCGGATTCGGCAAAACCGGCGACGGCCATTGAAATTCGATACTGATCCTCACCGGCGGCCTCGATGTTGTAAGGCGGGTAACCGTTGCCGTCCACACGCGAAGCGTTGGAAAGCATGTCAGCCACCCGATCGAAACCAATGGCGGTGCGGTACAGGGGTGAAAGGTCGAACGTAGTCATAACGCTATCCTCCAGAATTGAGCAATAGATTGAGATCGACGGCCCTGCCTGGTGGCCAGGGCCGGAGGCCCCGTTTGGCGACCTCAGAACTGATCTAGGGGCGAATGACGGGTTTTCAAGTCGCCCGAACGAACATCCGAGGGCATTTGCCGCGTCGGGAGTTCAGCGCTTGCGGACGCGTTGACGGCGTTTGACCTGGCGCGGCGTCAGCTTGTTTCGCTTTCCTGCGTAAGGATTTTCCGAATCTCGGAATATCAACTGGATAGGCACGCCCACCAGCTCGAACTCGGCGCGGAACCTGTTGATCAGGAATCGTCGGTAAGCCGGCGGCACATGCTCGGTCCGGTTGCCGTGGATGACGATGCGGGTCGGGAAATTACCGCCCGGATGCGCATATCGCAACTTTGCCGCGAACCGGTTCACGACCGGCGGCGAGTGCGCCTCGGTAGCCTTGTTGAGGACCCGGCTGAGGCGACCCGACGATAACGACTGGCAAGCCGCATCGTAAACGGTCTCGATCGCGTCGAACAGTTCGGCCAGGCCACTGCCGTGCAACGCGGACAGGATCACGACCGGTGCCCAGGCGACGAATTTGAGCTTTTCGCCGGCGTCCTGCAGACAGGTTTTTCGCTGACGTTCATCAACGCCGTCCCACTTGTTGAACACGATGATGAGCGCCCTGCCCGCGTCGGCCGCGTGACCGGCAAGCCGGGCGTCCTGGTCGGTAATGCCCTCGCCGGCGTCCAGCAACAGGCAGACCACGTCGGCCTGCTGCATCGCCTGCATCGCCTTGAGTGTACTCAGCGACTCCACCGCTTCGTGCTTGTGGCGCTTGCGCCTGATGCCCGCCGTATCGACCAGTTGGTAATGCCGCCCGTCGCGGTCGATTTCGGCGGCGATCGGATCGCGCGTGGTGCCCGGCATGTCGGCCGTCACGGCGCGCTCGTCCCCGGTCAGACGATTGAGCAGCGTGGACTTGCCAACGTTCGGCCGGCCGATCAGGGCGAGCCGGATGGTGTCCTGGGTCTCTCGGGTTTCAACCGCTTCCGGCTGCTCGGGGAGTTCGGCCGCAATCACCGTTCCAAGCCGGTCAAGACCGCGCCTGTGCGCGGCAGCGACAGGCACCGGTTCGGACAGGCCCAGCGCAGCGAATTCGGAGGTTGCAGTATCGACGTCGATGCCGTCGGTCTTGTTGACCACCAGAACCACGGGTTTGCCGAGCTGGCGAATTCTGGAAGCAATTTCGAAATCTTCCGACGTCACCGCGCCGCGTCCATCGACGACGAACGCAATAACGTCTGCTTCGGCCAGCGCAAACCGGGTCTGCCGCCCGACCCCGCGCACCAGCGAGTCCGGATCGGGATCCAGGCCCCCGGTGTCGACCAGCACCACTTCGGCGCCGTCGATGACGGCACGGCCGTAGATGCGATCGCGGGTGACGCCAGGCTGGTCGGCCACCAGTGCGTCCCGGGTACGGGTCAGCACGTTGAACAGCGTCGACTTGCCGACATTGGGGCGTCCGGCAATCACCACGATGGGCAGCGCCGAGCGGTTCATCGCCGCGGTCATGCGGTTATGAAGAAGCGCCTACGCGCCAGGCCGACAGCTTGCCGTCCACATCCAGCAGGAACAGAACGTTGCCGACGACCAGCGGGGCGCCGGCCGGCGCGTCCTTGGAAGGCCGTTCACGCGCGACGAATTCGCCGGTATCGGCATCCAGCCAGTGGACGTAGCCTTCCTTGTCGGCTACCGCGACGAATCCTCCCTGAAGCACGGGTCGGGTCAGGCCGCGCCGCAGAAGCTGTTCGTTGCTCCAGCCGGTCGAACCGCTGCGCCGGTCCAGCATCCAGATTCTGTCCTCGGAATCCGACATCACCATCCGGGTCCGTGCAACGGTCAGGCCCGAATTCGACCCGACTTCCTTGACCCACAGCAGGCGTCCCGAATCAAGCGCCACGGAGGCCATGCGATCGCGTTCGCTGATCGCATAAATATCGAGACCAACGATTTCCATGTGCCCATCGATATCTGCCAGGCGGTCGAGCTGCGTCCTGCCCTCCGGTGTGCCGACACGCTGCTCCCAAAGCAACTGGCCGTCGGCAAGATTCAACGCCGTAAGCGTGCCGTCGTCGTGACCGACGAAGACCTGGCCGCCGCGGACCACGGGTTCCGAGTTTCCACGCAGCGTCAACAACGGCACGCTGCGATCGTATACCCACTCTCGCAGTCCCGTATCTGCGTTCAGACCGAAAACCCGGCCGTCGATGCAGCGCACAACGATAATGCCGTCGCGCTGCAGCGGTGTGGCAAGAATCTCCGAAGACAGCTGCGCCCGCCAGTCGATGACCCCGGTATCACGGTCAAGCACCAGAATCTGTCCGTCCATCGTTCCGAGCAGAACTCGCTGGCCGACCACGGCCGGGCCCGCAGACAGGTCCATATCGAGATCGAATCGGCGCAGTCGATCACCCGATGCGGCGTCGACAGCCGTGACGCGACCCTTGTGATCTGCAGTCCAGATTTGACCGTCGATATGAAAGGGCTTGAGGGCCGGGGCGCTTTTGCCCAGACCACTTCCGGTCGACGTGCTCCACAGCTTGCTGACTCGCAGACGCTCGTCGATATCCGTCAAGTTCATCGGATCGCGTTCAGGATCCTTCTTGCCGAAAAGACCGCACCCTCCAAGCAGGATTGCCAAAACGACCAGCAGGCCAGCGCGGAACAGCCCCATCAAGAGTTCTCCGCGCTATCGATCGCCGAACGTCCGATCGTCGACTGAACCGCGTCCAGCTTGGTCTCGGCCTGGCGGAAATTGCGACCCTCGCCACGCAGTTGCGTCACCGCCGCGGCGTAGGCGTCCGCGGCCTCGGCGAATCTTTCCATGTCGAACAGCACGTCGCCGCGCGTTTCCAGCCAAAGACCCTGGTAACCAGCAGGCGCCGCACCCTGCAGCAATGCAAGCGCCGCATCGCCGCGCTCGCGGGCGATTTCGATCAACGCCAGCCGGAGGCGAATCAGCGGCTCGAGCGAAGCCCATTTTCCCGAATCGAGCAGGACCGAGTAAATCTCGCCGGCTTTTTCCACTTCGCCGGCTTGGGTCCACGCGGATGCGACCAGCATGCCCGAAAGTGCCACGTAGGCGTGTTCGCCTACACCTTCCCGCATCGCGGCGAATTGCTCGGCGGCGGACTGGGTGCTACCGGCATCCAGTTCCTGTTGAATCGCAGCGTAGTACTCATTGGCCAGCATGGCCTGACTGGACTGGTAATCCTGCCACTGTCGCCAGCCGAAGATACCGGCCAGCGCCAGAGCCACGCCCAACAGGATCGAAACCCCGTTTTCGCGCAGCCAATTGCGTACGCGTTCGCTTTGTTCGTGTTCGTCGTAGAGTTCTACGGCCATCGGGTCACTCGCTTGCTCGAAAAAAATACAGAATGGGGATGATAAATCACTTGCTGTCCGAGTGTACCCCGTCGTCGAAAAACCCTCGCAACCAGTCGGTGAGTTCTTCGCGCGTCAGCGTCCGCTGCGGCGCCTTTCCCTTCAGGTCCTTTGCGCTGACGGTGCCCGTTTCGAGTTCCCGCTCGCCCAGCACCAGCGCGAGACGCGCCCCTGAGCGATCGGCGCGCTTGAACTGCGCCTTGAAGCTGCCACCCTGAAGATCGGTGACCATCCGCAAGGCCGGCCATCGATCCCTGAGCATTTCGGCCAGACCCAACCGTGCAGACACCGGTTCTGTCCCGAGAAGATAAGCGTGCGGCTCGCGATCGAATGTCCGGTTTTCCAACTTGACCAGTTCGAGCAAGCGTTCCATGCCCATCGCGAACCCGATGCCTGGCGTCGGTTTTCCCCCTTGTATTTCCACCAATTCGTCGTAGCGTCCGCCGGCACAAATCGTACCCTGCGCCCCGAGCGCAGTAGTGGTCCACTCGAAGACGGTCCGGCAGTAATAATCGAGGCCGCGCACGAGACCCGGATTGATCCGGTAGGCAATACCCTCGGCGTCCAGCATGCCGGTCAGCACCTGGAAATGCTCACGCGCAGAATCGCCAATGTGGTCGATCAGGCGCGGCGCCCGCTCCAGTACGGCCCGGGTTGCCGGCACCTTGCTGTCGAAAATCCGAAGCGGGTTGGTCTCCAGCCGGCGGCGGCTGTCTTCGTCGAGTCGGTCTCTGTGCGGCTGAAGAAAGGCAATCAAGGCATCGCGGTAACGGGCCCTGTCGTCGCGATCGCCCAGCGAATTGAGCTCGAGTTCGACGTGCCGGTCGATCCCGAGTTCGCGCCAAAGCCGTGTGCCGAGGGCGATCAGCTCGGCATCCACAGCAGGCGCATCCAGACCGAATACTTCGGCGCCGGTCTGGTGGAACTGGCGCTGCCGTCCCTTCTGGGGCCGCTCGTGCCGGAACATCGCCCCGGAGTACCAGACCTTGAGCCCCGGCGGGTTCAGGAGACCATGCTGGAGCACCGCCCGCACCACACCGGCGGTGCCCTCCGGGCGCAGGCACAAGCTGTCGCCGTTGCGGTCGTCGAAGGCATACATTTCCTTCTCCACCACGTCGGTACCCTGGCCAATGGCGCGCGTGAACAACTCGGTCTTTTCGACCAGCGGAATCCGGATTTCGGCAAAACCATAGCGATCCATGAGCGTGGCCAGTCGATTCTCCAGCCACTGCCAGGCCGCGACGTCGACCGGAAGAATGTCGTGCATTCCCCGGACCGATTGCAGGGATTTCATATCTTCAATCTCCAGAACAGGAAAGGGCCGGCACCGCGCTGCGCGCGATCCGGCCTCGAAACCTCGTGCCGCGGCGGCAGCGTGATGCCGCAGGGCAAATTATTCCCTCGACGGCCCGCCGCTCGTATCCGCCGCGGTCGTGTCGGGGCTTGACTCGCCGATCAAGAGTTCAGCCACGCCGGCTTCCTCCTGACCGTCAAAGGCCACGGGCCGCCCATCAATGCTCAGCGAGACAGCGCTTGCGCGCCCGAGCAGAAGCCTGAACGGCGCGCGACCGGAGTACTGCCTGGACTCGCCGGAACGAAGAAGATCGAATTCCAGCCGCTGGCCGTCTGCGCTTTCGATCTCGATCCAGCTGTCATCGCTCAGAACCAGTTCCAGGCGCGTCGACGGATCGACTTCCGGGTTCAAGACTCCGACCGCCGAATCATCTGCCATGCCGGCGACCGTTACCGGCGCCGGCACGGTACGTATCGGATTCATCGGCAAGGCGGACGCCGAAAGGTGCGATGCATCGTTCTGCGTCGTTTCGGGCGGCTGGACTGCCAGCGCATCGGCGAAACGTTCGCGATACCCGGGCTTTTCCTCTTCCGGCGACTGGACGTTGCTTCCGTCGGTGGCGCGCGAAGCGACCTCCGACTCGAACAGACGCGCCCCGCCTAGAACGAAAAAATAAACCAGCGGCGGCACGATCATGGTCGTCACAAGCGCATAGGTGGCAAACTTGAGAAACCTGTCGAAGCGCTGCGGCTTGCCGGAAACCGGCAGCACCGCACGCAGCGGCTCCGGTTCCAGTTTTCCCATCTGCGCGAGCAGCGGCTGAGGATCCAGTTCAACCAGGCGCGCATAGTTGACGATATAGCCGCGCCGGTAAATCGGTGCAATCCGCTCGAACTGGTCGGCCTCGATGTGCTCTATCGTCGATCTCGGCAGTTTCAACTGGCCGGCGGTCTCGTTAAGGCTCAGCTGGCGAGCCTCCCGCGCCCGGGAAAGCGTGGCGCCAGGAGACAGTTTCGAGTTTGATTTGTAGGGGGTTTCGGCTTCTGTCATTTCGCTTCTGGTTTTTATTGCCTCACTTGAGAGGCCTGGGGTGAATCCGGATACTGTTCCATCAAGGTTCTGGCATAACCCTCGGCAATTGCTTCGCTGCCGAGGGATCGCTCGACCTGAACGGCCAGCAGCAACGCTCGCGCGCCAAGACCACCGGCGGCTTCCATCCGCTGCAGAAAGGCGCGTGCACGCAGATTTTCGCCCTCCTCGAACGACAGGCTCGCAAGATTGAACAAAGCGGTCCGGCTTTGCGGTTCGAACTCCAGCGCTTCTCTCAAATAGCGCTCGGCCTCCTCATTGCGGCCATCGCGACGAGCGCACGAACCGGCATTGGCCAGCGCCACGCCGGGCGTTGCGTAAAACGGATCGCTCAACGCTTTACGAAAATGCCGGTCGGCTTCCTTGAATCGGCCTAACTGACACAATAATGCAGCATAACTATTTTGCGCTCCCCCGTCGTCCGGCGCAAGCTCAACGGCGGTTTTGAAGTGGCGCAAGGCTCGCTCGTTGCGGTCGATCGACTGGTAGACGATGCCCAATGCAATATGGGCGGGAACATGTTTGGGATCCTGCTTCACCGCAAGCTCGAGTTTTTCCATGGCTACCTGGACTTCTCCACGCTCCAGATAACCAACGCCAAGGCGGGTATTGACTTCGGCCGCCCTCACGGGGCTGACGCGATCGACTGCGGAACCACTGCGCCTGGGATCGGTTTCCGACGAGTTCGTCGTGGCACAGCCGGCCAGCGCGGCCGCGACGACGGCCGCGACGAAGGCCGCGACGCCGGTCTCGACAATCGTCACGGCCGCGCCGCGAAAATTCATGCCAGTGCCTGCCGGGCGAGTTGCTGCTGCACCAATACCCGCCGCTGGCTGCTGGAGAGCACTTTGCCGACAAGTTGCCCGCAGGCGGCATCGATGTCGTCTCCGCGCGTGCGCCTGACCGTTGCTATCAGGCCGCCAGCACGAAGAATTTCCTGAAATTTCAGCATGTTCTCGCTGCTGCTGCAACGAAAAGGGGTGCCGGGATACGGGTTGAAAGGGATGAGGTTGACCTTGGCCGGCAGGTCCGAAAGCAACCGGCGAAGCTGCCGGGCCACTTCCGGGCTGTCGTTGACTCCGTCGATCATCGTGTATTCGAAGGTAACGGACTGTTTGCTGTGGCAGCGTTTCAGATAGCGCCTGCAGGCCGCCATGAGTTCGGCAATCGGATACTTGCGGTTGAGCGGCACCAGCCGGCCGCGCAACTCGTCGCTCGGCGCATGTAGCGAAACGGCCAGCGCGATCGGGGGTAAATCGTGCAGCGCATCGATCCCGGGCACGACCCCGGCGGTCGAGACAGTCACACGCCGGGCGGCCAGACCGTAGGCAAGATCCTCGCGCAGAAGCTCCAGCGCCGGCCCGACCTGGTCGAGGTTGAGCAACGGTTCGCCCATACCCATGAAAACCACGTTGCTGATTCGTCGGTCACCGGTTCGGCGATCGGCGAGCCAGACCTGGCCAATGATCTCGGCGGCCGAGAGGTTGCGGCTGAAGCCCTGCATCGCCGTGGAACAGAAGGTGCAGTTGAGCATGCAGCCGACCTGCGATGAGATGCACAACGTCCCACGCGCCGGCTCGGGAATGAAGACGGTTTCGACCGCGTTGCCGCCGGGCAGCGAAAGCAGCCATTTGATTGTGCCGTCGGCCGACTTCTGCTCGCTGAGGATTTCGGGTGGTCGAATCTCGGCGGCCTCGCCAAGGCGCTCGCGCAGCTTCTGGCTCAGGTCGGTCATCAGCGCGAAGTCGGTGACGCCGCGCTGGTAGATCCACTGCAGAAGCTGCCGGGCACGGAACGATTTTTCCCCCAACGAGGAAAAATACGACTCGAGATCTTGCCGGCTCATGCCGAGCAGGTTTGTCTTCGGGGCAAGTTCAGCCATGGGCTCCAAGCCTTTCGATCAACGCGAGTATATCTCATCCGCATTGAAGAAAAAGCCGATCTCCTGGCTGGCGGTGTCCTCGCCGTCTGACCCATGAACGGCGTTGGCGTCAATGCTGGAAGCGAAGTCGGCGCGGATAGTGCCGGGGGCGGCCTGGCGCGGATCAGTGGCCCCCATCAGCTCACGATTCCGGGCGATCGCATCTTCGCCTTCAAGCACCTGGATCATCACCGGCCCGGACATCATGAATTCGACCAGGTCCTTGAAGAACGGTCGCTCGCGATGCACCGCATAGAAGCCTTCGGCCTGCTCGCGGGAAAGGTGCACCATGCGTGCCGCGACAATCTTGAGACCGGCGCGTTCGAAGCGTGTGTAGATTTCACCGATGACGTTCTTGGCCACGGCATCCGGCTTGATGATGGAAAGCGTTCGCTGCATTGGGGATCACTCCTGAAATTGCAGATTCGTGAGATACATGTCTGAAAACTTGCGGCATTCTGACTGCCCGCCGGACCCGTCATCGCGCACGACGACCGCACGACGGCAATATTCGGTTCGGGCAAGCCGGCAATTGTATCCCGTCGCGCGTGCCGGCGCAGGTTTTCGGCATGTCCGCGGCGAGAGAATAACGGAACGACCCTTCACAGGCCCGGGACGTTGTAGCCGACGACCGCTACTCCCACTCGGCCGAGATCAGCCGCCAGTTCCCCTCGTCCAGCCGCCAGCCCGTTTCGACCTTCCAGAATCTTCCCTCGTCGGGCAAAAGACCGGTGCCGCCAGTGGCAAGCGCGCGGAAGGAGGCGACCGCCCGAGCATTTTCGCCGTCATTCGAGAATATCTCCACCCGGGTATCCAGTCGCTGAATACCGATCGCTTCGCGCGCCAGTCTTTCGCGGCGAACGAGCAGTCCCAGCGCCCGTCGGTCCAGCCGACCGTTGACCGCGACGAAATCGTCGGCCACGGGTGCCATGAAATCGGAAATGTCGCCCTGTTCCAGCGCTTCGGTCATCACGACCAGCGTTCGCTCGATGCGCGTCTCGTTGTCGAGCTCCGACCCGCAGGCGGACAGCGCCAGGACCAGCCAGAAAACGATTGACAATCGTAACGCTTCACTCGCCATCGAGCACGGATTCGAGCAACCGGGAGGCGACCACGATGAGATCGTACTCGGTCACCAGCCCCACGAGTTTACCGTCCTCGGTCACCGGCAGACAACTGAGCTTGTTCTCCCGCATCAGCCGAATCGCCTCCACGGTAGTGGTTTCCGGGCCAATGGATTTCGGATCCGGACGCATGATGTCGCGCACCATGACCGGACCGGTTTCCCGATCGAGGCCGCGCGCGATCAGCCGCAGCAGTTGGCGATGGCTGATCAGCCCCAGAAGCCGGCCGGCATCGTCCTCTACCGGTACGTGCCGGACGTAACGCCACTCCATCAGGCTGGCGGCGAAGTCGACGATGTCGTCGGGCCGGACCGTGAACAGGTCGGTCGCCATGAACTGTCCGACCGTCCGGTAACTCTCGCGCCAGTCCTGGGTCCCGCAGAATTCAGCCAGCGTCCATTCGGCCACCGGTTTGCCTGTCTGCTGCTGCTGAACCATGCTTGCGGTCAGCGCACGCAGCCGCTCGTGAAGGCTGCCGGTGGACTTCATGTGCTCCAGCGAATCAAGCTGCCAGCGCGCGCCGGTGCGCCGCGACTCGACGCGCCTCTCGATCACACCCAGGTAACGCTCGATGTCGGCCGAATCGATCGAGGCCTCGCGAAGCCCCTGCTCGGCCAGCGGCAGCAATTCCTTGAGTATCAGTTCCTGGGCCGGCATCTGGCGTTCGTCGAACCAGACCTGCTGGGCTCGCAGGCCGTCGCGCGCGGCCGACATGAAATTGCTCTTGATGTCGGAAAAATTGAAATGTTCGCGGATATCCTCGATGCTGTGCGAGAGGTGCGACATCATGCCGAAGAAGAACGCGGCGTTGGCGATCTCGTCGAGTACCGTGGGGCCCGACGGGATGACCCGGTTTTCGATTCGAAGATGTGGCTTGCCATTGTCCGATATCCCGTAGCAGGCCCGATTCCAGCGATATACCGTGCCGTTATGCAGGCGCAGCGCGTTGAGCTTTGGAATCTCGCCGCGCTCGACCATGCCGAGCGGGTCCGCTTCGAATTCGGTCGTCAGGATGACCCGGAAACGTGCGATATCTTCCTTGAATATCTCGATTACGGACTGGTCGATCCAGTGATCGCCGAAATGCACGCGCGGCTGAAGACCGCGCGCGGCCAGCGCCTCGGACCGCGCATCGATTGAATTCTCGAAAACCGCGATGCGGCTTTCATGCCAGAGGCGCTTGCCCAGCAGAATGGGGGAATTCACGCACGCCGCCAGCAACGGACCCGTTACGGCCTGGGCGACGTTGTAAAGCGACGCGAATTCTTCCGCACCCACCTGAAAATGTACCTGGTAGCTTGTGTTGCAGGCTTCCAGCATCAGGTTGTCGTGCTGAAAGTTGAGCTGGTCGATACCCTTGATTGCAAACTGGAAATCCGAACCGCGCAAACGCCTGAGCGCTTCATTGAGCGCAAAGTAACGCGCCGTGGGCACCATTGCATTCAGGCTGAGGTGGTCGCGCGTCAGGGTGGGCAGAATGCCGACCAGCGCGACCTGGGAATCCACTTTATCGGCGCGATCGCGCGCAAGCGTGAGCACCTCGTCGGTTTCGGCCTCCAGGCGTCTCAGGCAGTCGCCGCCCAGTTCCAGCGGCGACAGGTTAGCCTCGAGATTGAAGAGCCCCAGTTCGTGCGTGAACCGTGGATCGTCCATGCCTTCCAGCATCTGCATCGCCGTCATCGCAGGCCGGAACGCGCGGTCGACCAGAAACATTTCCTGTTCGGCCCCGATTCTTCTGATATCGCGCTCAAACATCCCGGCATCGAGCATTGCCTCCATCGCCCGGACTTCGTTCAGCAGCGCCTTCATGAACGCCCGGCGTGTGGCCTCGTCGCTGCTCTGCTCTACGTTCTGCTCACCCATGGCGATTCCCGAATGAATGGATCGGCTGGCCCTGGCCTCGCTCGCGCGCAATGCAACAAACCCGGCCCGTCTCCGGATGATATACGCCACGGCCGTCGGCGGCAAACACTCAGTCTGGATTCCATATCCGGCGCAGCATGATCTCAAACACTTGTATGTGTTGTTGACCTGTGAGAATCTAGTCGAAGGGTAGAGTAAATCAAGAGACTTAAAACACAATGACTGAAAAAACCTGGCTAAATCAATATTCCGAGGGGGTACCGCCCGAGATCGACATGAATGAGTTCGATTCGGTGATCGATATCCTCGAGCAGAGCTGCGAGAAGTACGCCGACCAGACCGCGTTCGTCAATTTTGGCCGCGAACTGAGCTACGCCGAACTCGACCGCCAAAGCCGCGCGTTCGGCGCCCGCCTGCAGTCGCTGGGGCTGAAACGAGGCGACCGGGTCGCCATCATGCTCCCCAACCTGTTGCAGTACCCGATCGCGCTGTTCGGCATCCTGCGTGCCGGCATGGTAGTCGTCAACACCAACCCGCTCTACACCGCGCGAGAGTTGAAGCATCAGCTCAACGACTCAGGCGCAAAGGCCATTCTTGTGCTGGAAAACTTTGCCCACACACTGGCCAGCGTCATCGACGACAGTCCAGTGGAGCACGTTTTCGTCACCGGCGTCGGCGACATGCTCGGCTTTCCCAAGGGCACGGTAATCAACTTCGCATTACGCTACATCAAAAAGGAGGTCCCGGCCTACGACCTGCCCGGCGCTATCCCCTTCAACGATGTCCTCAAGGCCGGCCACCCGGACCGCCTGGAACGGCCGAAATTAACTCACGAAGACATCGCATTTCTGCAATATACCGGCGGCACGACCGGGGTATCGAAGGGCGCCATGCTGACCCACGGCAATATCGTGGCCAACGTGCAGCAATCCTCGGCCTGGATGAATCAGCTGATCGAATACGGTCGTGAAATCATCGTCACCGCTTTGCCGCTCTACCATATCTTCGCGCTGACGGCCAATTGTCTTGTATTCATCAAGTTCGGCGGGAGAAATCTCCTGATCACCAACCCGCGCGACATGAACGGCTTCGTCAAGGAACTGGGAAAGGAAAAATTCACGGCGATCACCGGGGTCAACACGCTGTTCAACGGCCTGCTCAACACGCCGTCCTTCGAACGTCTCGATTTCAGCCCGCTGCGCCTGACGCTGGGCGGCGGCATGGCCGTGCAACGCGCGGTCGCAGAACGATGGAAGGCGGCCACCGGGGTACCGCTGATCGAGGCCTACGGCCTCACCGAGACCTCGCCTGCTGCCTGCATCAACCCGATGGACCTGGAGGACTACAACGGCGCCATCGGACTGCCGATCCCGTCGACCGAATGCAAGGTCATCGATGCCGAGGGCAACGAGATGTCGACCGGCGAGCCCGGCGAGTTGTGCATCCGCGGTCCGCAGGTCATGAAGGGTTACTGGAACCGCCCCGATGAGACCTCCAAGGTCCTCGACGGCGAAGGCTGGCTGAAGACCGGCGACATGGCCTGCCGCGACGAGAAAGGATACTTTTTCATCGTCGACCGCAAGAAGGACATGATCCTGGTTTCGGGATTCAACGTCTACCCCAACGAGATCGAGGACATCATCGCCGGACACCCCAAGGTGCTGGAAGTCGGCGCTATAGGTGTTGAGGATGAAAAATCCGGCGAACTGGTCAAGGCCGTAGTCGTTCGCAAGGACGACTCGTTGACGGTCGACGAACTGCGTGAGCACTGCAAGAAGGAACTGACCGGCTACAAGGTGCCCCGCTACATCGAGTTCGTCGATGAACTGCCCAAGACCAACGTCGGCAAGATTCTCCGACGCGAGTTGCGCGACCTTTACGGCCAGGCAAAAAGCAGCTGAAAGCCCGCTTCTTCAAGCATCCCCGGGCAACAATTGTCCGGGGTCCGGGCGCGACTCCAGCGCGGCGACACCGACGCCGATCAGCCTGACCCCCACCCGCGCCTGGTATCGTGCCCATTCGTTCGCCAATGCTACGGCGGCCTCTGCGATGCGAGCCGGCGAGCGCGTATAACCGGGCAAGGTACGGCTGCGCGTCAGGGTTGAAAATCCGCCCGACCTCAACTTGAGATGCACCGAGCGGGCGTACAGTCCGCGCTCCGAAAGACCCGCGGCGCACCGTGACGCCTGCTGTCCGATGACTTCCTCGATCTCGCTCATATCGTGCAGATCGCGTTCGAAGGTCGATTCCTGGCTGATCGAGCGGCGCGTGCGCTCGGCGCTCACGGCGCGCTCGTCGATGCCGGCCGAACGCTGGCGGAAGCTCAGCGCCTGGCGTCCGAGCACCGGGACGAGCCAGTCCAGAGGCGCCCGGCGCAACTGGCCGATGGTAAGGATCCCGGCATCCTGCAGGCGCGCGCCGGTGCTGGGACCGACGCCGGGCAACCTGCGGACCGGCTGCGGGTCGAGAAATTGCTGAACCTGCCCGGGACGAATCCAGGTCAACCCATCGGGCTTGTCGTAGGCCGAGGCCAGCTTGGCTACCAGCTTGCTGTTGCCTATTCCTATGGATGCCGTCAGACTCACGTCGACCGAAATTCGACGCTTGAGCCGGCGCGCCAGTTCCAGCACATCTCCTTCGCGCGAGGCTTCGGTCATGTCGATGAAGGCCTCGTCCAGACTCAGGCCTTCGACCAGGGACGAGAAATCGGCAAAGATCTCGAAGATTGCCCGCGAGACCTCGCGATAAAGCGCATGCCTTGGACGAACGAATACCGCATGCGGGCACAGCCGCCTCGCCCTGCCGGCCGGCATCGCCGAGTACACCCCGTAGCGACGCGCCTCGTAGCTGGCGGCGGCCACCACCCCGCGCCGTCCGTCGCCGCCTACAATGACCGCTTTACCACGCAGTTCCGGGCGGTCGCGCTGTTCGACGCTGGCGAAGAAAGCGTCCATATCGCAGTGAAAAACGACGCGCCCGGCGCTTAGTAAATCGGAATCCTGGCTCATGAACTACCGCGAACTGTTTCCCGTCATCGATCGTCACACCTGGTTGAATCATGCCGCGATTTCGCCGTGGCCGGCCGCAGTCGGCGTCGCGATGCGGGGATTCGTGGACGAAAATATCGCCCAAGGGCCACTGGGCTATGCGAAGTGGCTGGACACCGAACAAAGCCTTAAAAAACGCGCCGCCGAGCTTCTCGGTGCCGCGCAGGACGACCTTGCACTGCTCAAGAATACCTCAGAGGGCCTGAGTCTGATCGCCGCCGGGCTCGACTGGCAACCCGGCGACGCCCTGGTCTGCTGTGCCGGCGATTTTCCCAGCAATCTGCTGCCGTGGCATCAACTCGTTCCCGAATTTGTCGACGTCCGCGAAGTGCAGTTCGACGACCGGGACCCCGAGACGGGTCTGCTGGAGGCAATGAGCGACGAGGTGCGCCTGCTCGCCGTCAGCTCGGTGCGCTACGACACGGGCGTGCGGCTGGATCTGGACCGGCTCGGCCGAGCCGCTCATCGCGTCGGCGCACTGTTGGTGGTCGATGCGATCCAGCATCTTGGCGCGTTGCCGCTGGACGTGGCGAATACGCCGGTGGATTTCGTGGTCGGCGGCAGTCACAAGTGGCTGCTGGCGCCGGAGGGCCTGGCGCTGTTCTGGTCCCGACCCTCGGCTCGCCGACATTTGCGCACCCTGCAAACCGGCTGGCGGATGTGGCCGGACATGTTCAATTTCGAAAGGGCCGACTGGACCCGGCCCGATAGCGCGCTTCGCTTCGAGCCCGGGACCATGAACATGGCCGGCATCCACGGTCTTGAAGCGTCGCTGGCGCTTCTTCAACGCATCGATCCGCAGATTCGGGCCGGTCAGCTGCTGGATCGCACCGGCTGGCTGATCGACGGGCTCGGGAAGATTCCGGGCGTCGAAATCATCACACCCGCAGAGCGCAGCCGCAGGGCCGGCATCGTTTGCTTTGTACCGGGAGACCGGGAACCCGACACGGTGCTGAAGCAACTGGCCGCAAAATCCATTTTCGCCGCCCGGCGAGGTCGGTCGGTGCGGCTGTCGCCGAATTTCTACACCCCCGAGGATCAGATCGCGCAAGCGCTGGAGATCATCGCCGGGATTGTGACGAATTAGCGTTGCAAAAACGTGGCGCGTCGAGCGTCACGTCCGGCGCGGAACGAAGGTTCAACCACAAGCCGGGTTCAGGCCGAACACACGCGCCCGTGCTTTTCCAGGTAGCGCTGATGGTATTCCTCGGCGCGCCAGAACCGCCCGGCCGGCTTGATCTCGGTGGCAATCGGTCCGCTGATGCGTGCCGAAGACTCGAGTTCGCTTCGGGAGCGCTCGGCCGCGGCGATCTGCTCGTGATCGTGGGCGAAGATCGCGCTGCGGTACTGGGAGCCCACGTCCACGCCCTGACGATTTCGCTGGGTCGGATCGTGCATGTCCCAGAAGGCGTTCAACAGGTTCTCGTAGCTGATCCTGCCCGGGTCGTAGGTCAATCGAACGGCCTCGGCGTGACCGGTGTCGCCGGCGCAGACCGACTGATAGTCGGGGTTTTCGACATGGCCGCCGGTGTAACCCACTTCAGCATCCAGCACGCCGTCGAGTGCGCGGAAACGCGCTTCCGGGCCCCAGAAGCAGCCGGCGGCAAAGGTTGCGGTTTTCTCGCTCATGATTATTCGGTCCTGTCTGGGAGATTCGAAGCGCAGCCACGACTCGGACTGCACTCTGCTTTTTCGACAAATATAAATATACGCCGGTCCCGTGAATCAATGCTCGACTGGCATTCATTCCCGATGCGCGCGACAATGGCTCAATGACTTCCGAAACCTTTCTCTGGCACGACTACGAGACCTTCGGCGCCGATCCACGGCGCGATCGACCCTGCCAGTTCGCGGCCCTCAGGACCGACGCCGATCTGAACCCCGTCGGTGATCCGATCGTCTGGTATTGCAAGCCCACCGACGACATGCTGCCCTCGCCGGACGCCTGCATGATCACCGGCATTACCCCGCAGACGGCCGATCGACTGGGTATCCCGGAACCCGAGTTCGCCAACCGGGTCTTCGAACTGATGAGCGAGCCCGGCACCTGTGCGGTGGGTTACAACAACTTCAGGTTCGACGACGAGGTCTCGCGTTTCATGTTCTGGCGCAACTTCATCGACCCCTATGCGCGGGAATTCAGAAACGGCAACAGCCGCTTCGACCTGATCGACCTGCTGCGCATGACCGCCGCTCTGCGGCCCGAAGGCATCCAGTGGCCGGTACGCGACGACGGCAGCCCGAGCTTTCGCCTCGAAGACCTGTCCCGGGCGAACGGGTTTTCCACCGAAAATGCGCACGACGCGCTGGCCGACGTGGAAAACACCCTCGGCATGGCGAGGCTGGTCCGGCAACATCAGCCCAAACTGTGGGACTGGGGGCTGGGCCTGCGCGCCCGGCACCGGGTCGAGCAACTGGTGGAAAAACGCGAAGTGCTGCTGCACGCCTCGAGCCGGTTTCCAGCGATACTGGGCTGCATCGCGCCGGTGCTGCCGCTGTTCCGGCACCCGGTCATCAAGAGCCAGTGGCTGGTCTGGAACCTGCGCGAAGACCCGGCGGCGTTTTTCGACTTCGACGCCGACATGCTGGCCGATCTGTTCTGGACCTCGAATGCCGACTTGCCCGAAGGGCTTGAACGGCTGCCGGTCAAGTGGATCCGGACCAATCGCAGCCCCATGCTGTCGCCGACCGGGGTGCTGGATGCGGACGCGGCCGACCGGACGAAGATCGATCTCGACCAGGCCGCGCGCCACGCCCTGCGGCTGGCGGATGCGCCGGCATTCGTCGCGAGCCTGCTGGAAATGTTTTCGAGCCCCGAACCCCGCCTGTCCTACGACGCCGAAACGGCGCTCTATGACGGCTTCGTGCCCGCCAATGACAGGCGCCTTGCCGAGCGGATTCGCAGTCAGCCGCCGGAACAGGTCTCAGCGTTTCTGTCCGGCTCTCCAGGCCCGTTTTCGGACGAACGCATGGCCGAGCTTCTGCTGCATTATGTAGCGCGGCACGCGGCCTCCACGCTGGACGTCCCGCACCAGGAGGCATGGTCGGCGTACCGGCGCCGCCGGCTGATCGACGACCCGGAGCTCGGGAGCGTGCAATTGGCCGATTACCTGGCAAGAATCGAGCAGCTCAGACAGGAACGCCCGGACTGCACCGGCCTGCTGGACGAACTGGCCGCATGGCCTTCGCGTATCGGAATCGACAGTCTATAGCTAAAACTGAAAATCAATCACTTGCAGCTACTTCCAAGAATCTGCATCCGAGTCTTATACACAATCCCTTGATTTGTCGATTGACATTTTCTTTACGCTATATTTTCATCAGTGTTAACAAAAACATACACTCAGGTTGCTGTTTTAATTGATTATTTTTGATTTGGTCAAAATTTGTTCATTTCTGTGACGGTCAGACTGGACCGGGCCGTGGATCACGTTGCACACAGAGTTTTCCACAGCCACTGTGGATAAGCGGTCCCCGGGCATTTCCGCAGCTTCTCTTGAGCCTCAACCGCGGCCGGCGCACCTCACAGGACGGCAAGCGCCAACTGGTCGGGACACCGGGGGCCGGCCCTGTCCCGGCCCTGGTGACGAGTCTGATCGATTGCGCTCTTGAGCACGCGATCACTGCGCGGCGAAACGAACTCGACAACGCTGCCGTCTTCAAACTGGAGCATCATCACCATCGGCGGTTCGCCGTTGCGACCGGGGCGAGCGATGACGCCGCTGATGCATTTGCCGACGATTTCGTTGCGCACGGCGCGGCTGGTACGAGTCTGAGCGGTATTCATTCTGGTGTCCTGTGATTCGGTTCGGGATGATTGAACCACAGCGATTTCTCAAAACCTGAGAAGCCATCTCGATCTCGCAGGCTGCACCGCCCGTACCGAAACGTGAACGATTGAAAGCGGGCAGTGAATTACTCCGAAACCGGCAGCCTGGACGCGAATGCATGCGCCAGCGTGGTCTGGTCGGTGTGCTCCAATTCTCCACCGAGGGGCACACCCTGCGCGAGACGCGACAGGCGAATGCCATGGCGTGCGGCCAGGCCGGCAATGTAGTGCGCGGTGGCTTCGCCTTCCACGGTTGAATTGGTCGCCACGATCACCTCTTCGATCGGTTCATCGGCAAACCGCACCGCGAGCTGGTCCAGCCCGATGTCGTCCGGTCCCACGCCGTCCAGCGGCGACAGCCGCCCCAAAAGGACAAAATAACGCCCGTCGAAGCCAGTGGCCTGCTCGATCGCAAGCACGTCGCCCGGCGTTTCGACGACGCAAAGCAGTCGATCCGACCGTCGCGTGCTGGCGCAGATTTCGCAGATTTCGGCCGATGTGAAATTCCGACAGCGATCACAGCGCCTAATCTCGCGCATCGCCGTACCCAGCACCTCCGCCAGTTGCTGCCCGCCTCGCCGGTCCCGCTCGAGAAGATGCAGCGCCATGCGCTGTGCGGTTCTCGAACCCACGCCTGGCAAGCATCTCAAGGCCTGCAGGAGTTCATCAATCAGCGGATCGTTCACGCCGCCCTTCTCGCTACCGGTTCCAGCCGTTTCAAGGCAGCGTGAATCCCGGCGGCATGGGCATGCCCCCGGTCAGCCCGGACATTTTTTCCTGGCTGACCTCCTGGACCCGGTTGACCGCATCGTTGAACGCGGCCGCAATAAGATCCTCGAGCATTTCCATATCATCGCCGACGCTTGGGTCGATATGAATCTTGCGTACTTCGTGGCGGCCGCTCAATGTGACCTCCACCATGCCGCCTCCGGACTGGCCGGTGACTTCCAGATTCGCAAGCTCGGCCTGGGCCTGCTTGAGGCCTTCCTGCATCTTCTGCGCCTGCTGCATCAATTGCGCGATATTGCCTTTCATTGATCACTCCGTGAATTGGCGGGCCGAACCGAGCCGGGCACGATTTCGGCGTCGAACTTTTCCTGCATCCGCTTGACGACCGGATCTTCGGCCACAGCTGTCTCGGCGTCGGCCTGAGCTCTGACGCGCTCGTCGTTATCCATTCGGGCCGGCGTCAACAAATCGGCATCATCGCTGATCGGCTTGAAATCGAGCTTGCGCTCAAGCCCCGAATAGTCCTGCAGCGCCTTGGCCAGACTTGCCTTGAACCGGTCGCTTACCAGAATCAGATCGTCTCGACCCAACCGGAATTCAACCCGCTTGTCGTCTATTTCACCAACTGCAAGCATGCCGGCAACCGCCTTTACCGACCCATTGAGATTCAACGCGCGAAGTACGCGCGGCCATGATTCCCGACTGAGTGCCTCCGGCGCGCCGGAGGCAGAGCTGCCCGCGGCCGATGTTGGCGATGGGCGGGTTGCGGCCGGCGCCTCGCAGACTGCGCCGGTCGGCTCGGTTTCGCTCGCGGAGTATGCCGTCGCGGCCGATCTTTCGGCAGTCGCGGCGGCATCCGAATGCTGCTCCGGTGAGCTGCCGGAAACGGTGGCGGGCTGGAACGCGAACATCCGCAGAATCGTCATCTCGCAGCCGCTGCGGTCCGATGGCGCCAGCCCGAGGTCACGGCGCCCGGTGACCACGATCTGGTAGTAAAGCTGAACGTCTTCGGGGTCCATTCGGCCGGCGTAGTCGATCAGATTCTCCCAATCGGTTCGACTGTCGTCGCGATAGTCCGGCACCTGCTGGATCAGCGCGATGCGGTGCAGCATCTCGGCCAGGTCCGCCAGCAACCTGGACAAATCGCGGGCAAGCCCGAACACTTCGGTCACCGCAGAAAGCGCAGCGGCGGCATTTTTTGCGATCAACGCCTCGATGATGGCATCCAGGTGCCGCTGTTCCACAGTGCCCAGCATGTCTTCTACCGGGGCGTATTCGAGTTTCCCGCTGCCTGCCGCGAGTGCCTGATCGAGCAGGCTGAGCCCGTCGCGCATGCTGCCGTCCGCGGCACGCGCCAGAAGCGCCAGCGCAGCGTGCTCGTATTCCAGTCGCTCCTGGCCCAGGATGAACTCGATCTGGCCCGAGATTTCCTCGACGCTGAGGCGACGCAAGTTGAACTGCATGCAGCGCGACAGAATCGTGACCGGAATCTTCTGCGGGTCGGTCGTGGCCAACACGAACTTGACATGTTCCGGGGGCTCCTCCAGCGTCTTCAACAGCGCGTTGAAGCTGTGAGTGGACAGCATGTGCACCTCATCGATCAGGTACACCTTGAAACGACCGCGCGCCGGCGCATACTGCACGTTATCGAGGATTTCGCGCGTATCGTCGACCTTGGTGCGCGACGCGGCATCGATCTCGAGCAGATCGACAAAGCGGCCTTCGTCGATCGCGACGCAGTGCTCGCATTCACCGCACGGTGTGGCCGACACGCCTTCCTTGCAGTTAAGCGACTTTGCCAGGATCCGGGCGATCGTCGTCTTGCCGACGCCGCGCGTGCCGGTGAAAAGAAATGCATGGTGCAGGCGACCTTCGTTGAGACCGTTGGTCAATGCCCGGACGACGTGTTGCTGTCCGACCAGGCCGGCAAAGTCCCGAGGCCGCCACTTTCGCGCAAGTACTTGATAGCTCAATTTAAATCCTCTTACCATTCAGCGCCGCGCGCAGAACGCGAGTCGCCTGTCCGCTTCGGTTGGCAGCGTTGGAAGTCTACACCACCAGGCGCAGTTTCGCGTTTTGCAAGCCGAACCCGGGGCGAATTTCTAAGCCTCAGCGCTCCGCAGCCAGCAGCGCTTGCTTGCGCTCCAGGCCCCAGCGATAACCGCCCAGCTTACCGTCGCTTCTGAGTACGCGATGACAGGGAATCAACAGCGCAATCCGGTTAGCGGCGCAGGCCCCGGCCACGGCACGCACCGCTTTGGGCCGCCCGACCCCTGCGGCGACTTCGCTGTAGCTCGCAGTAGTACCGCGCGCCAAACCGGACAGGAATCGCCAGGTCCGGATCTGCAG
>Ga0209949_1000419_pt1 | contig 22594 bp, 14 predicted proteins | sample SalPonC_black_MG_FD_185711 | JGI IMG/M metagenome (GOLD analysis project Ga0209949, IMG submission 185711) | Salt pond soil microbial communities from South San Francisco under conditions of wetland restoration - Salt Pond MetaG... | ecosystem: Environmental > Aquatic > Marine > Intertidal zone... | reverse complement strand
GCCATCCCTGGCGGAGGACGGTTCTGCAAAGCTTTCCCTGCTTGCTCACCCGCGGACTCGGACAGGCGCCGACACTAAACCAGTAACCTCGCTAATCCGGATGCTCTTACAACACTGCGGCCAACAGCTTCCCGCAACACCGACTCCCGGGGCACCGCAAGACTGAGCCAGTGCCGGGCGCGGGTAATGCCGGTGTAGATCAGTTCCCGGGTCAGTACCGGGGTGAGCCGGTCCGGTATCACCAGGCAGGCGTGGGTAAACTCGGAGCCCTGGGATTTATGCACGGTCATGGCGTATACGGTTTCCAGTGACTGCAGACGGCTGGGGGATATCCAGCGGATAGTTCCACTGCCATCGCTGGAAGGAAACGCGACCCGCAGGGTCTGGACCGGCTCGCCCTGGTCATTGCGATCCCAGGGAACGCTCAGCGTCACGCCGATATCGCCGTTCATCAATCCGAGATTGTAATCATTGCCGGTGACCAGCACCGGTCGACCGGCGTACCAGCCCTCGGTGCGCTCAATAAGCCCGTCACGGCGCAGCCGCGCAGCAATTTCCCGGTTAAGCCCTGCTACGCCAAATGGGCCCTGGCGAAGCGCGCAAAGCACCTTGAAGTGGTTAAATGCCCGGAGTACCTCAGTTGCCCATGCATCCCAGTGTTGACGCGCGTCAGCGTCAGTTTCACCGCCAGCAGCCATTGGCTTCCGGTCCCGGATGATCCGCAGGTAATGGCCATAACCCACCGGCGGGACAACCGGTGCCTCATTGATCATCCGCCCCTGACCATTATTCCGGAAATGGTCGGGGCTGCCGGTAAGGGAATGATCTGCCAGCAATGTCCTACCTGGCTCATCGGCACCGGCAAGACCACTATTGGGGTCCGGTGTCAGCCAGGCCACGTCTTCAAAAGACCGTTCCCGGCATTGATTGACCAGCGCTTTCTCCAGTTTGCCGGCATTGGTGGCCGAGGCCAATACACCAATGCCACTGTGCTCACCGAAACGATAGCTTTTGCGGAGCATGGCCACAGCCTGATCCAAGGGCAGACCGTCGGCATCGGTCAGCTCGGCGGGTAAGGTGCATCCCGTCACCGACTCCAGCCATTGTACCGTTTCGGGCCGATAATGGGCCGCCTCGGCGCGCTGGCAGAGCTCCCCCAGCACGGCGCCGGCATCCACTGAGGCAAGCTGATCCTTGTCCCCCAGCATAATCAGCCTGGCACTGGCAGGCAGCGCGGCGAACACCGAGGCCATCAGGTCCACGTCCACCATAGAGGCTTCGTCAATGACCAGGATATCCAGCGGCAGCGGGTTGTCCTCGTCATGACGAAAGCTCCGCGAGCCCGGCCGGCTTCCCAGTAATCGGTGCAGCGTGGTGACCTGGGTGGGGATGGTGGACTTGTCGGGTCGGCCGGGCAGTTGGTCCAGAGGCAGTCGCTCAACTGCTCCACCGATGGATTCGCTCAGCCGTGCGGCAGCTTTGCCGGTAGGGGCGGACAGCCTGATACGCAAGGCCTCACTCGCTCTGACCTGGCTCGCTCCGGCCGACTCGCAGGCAACCGACTGCAGCGCCGCCAGCAGGTTCACCACTGTGGTGGTCTTGCCGGTACCGGGGCCACCGGTGATCACGCTGAAACGGTTCCGCGCCGCCAGCGCACAAGCTATTTTCTGGTAGTCCGGCTCTGGGCGGGTTCCGAACAGGGCATCCAGCGCCCTGCCCAGCAGGACCGCATCCACCCGTTCGGCAGGGCTTTCCAGCCGCGCCCGGATACCGGTGGCAATCGACTGTTCGTAGCGCCAGAACCGGCGCAGATACAACCGCGAGCCATCCAGTACCAGCGGTGTTGTCTGTTCGCCGTCGCCCACCGCACGGCTTTGCCTGAGTGCAGCAGTCAGCTCGTCCGGGCTTACCCCGGCAAACAGGTCCGATGGCCGCACGCTGTCGGCAGGAAGCGAACCCACCCCTTCCGGCGGAAGCACCAGCGTGGGTTCCGTAGCCTGGCAAAGATGGCGTACATCCAGGCAGACATGCCCCCGCCCGACCTGATGGGAAACCATGGCCGCCAACAATGCCAGCATGGCCGACGGTTGCTCCCCCTGTTCACCAATCAGGTCGCAGACAAACGTCGCAAAGGCATGGTCGAGGGCACGGATCCACTCTCGCTCTACCCAGTCGTCCAGCAGAGCCAGTGCCTCTGAAGCATTCCCGGGCAAAGCTGGTGGCTCTGCGGGAGTCACATCGAACAGATCCTGGATGTAGCCGCTTTCGCCAGTCATGCTGCCTCCTCACTCTGGCCACTGAACAGCCGGTCCAGTTCTTCGATCAGCTCCCGGCCCGGCCGTTCGGCAAAGGCGCCTGCGCCCGGTGCATCAGATCCTCGCAGGAACAGGTAGACCGCACCGCCTACGTGGGTGTCGTAGTCATAGTCAGGCAGGCGGGATTTCAGCAGGCGGTGCAGTGCCAACAGGTAGATGACGTACTGAAGGTCGTACCGGCTGTCGAGAATTTTCTGTTTCATCACCTCGTTGACGTAAGCCTGATCGTCCTCGCCCAACCAGTTCGACTTGTAATCCAGCACGTAATAGCGGCCCTGATGCTCGAACACCAGGTCAATAAACCCCTTGAGCATGCCGTTAAAGGTGGTTTCGTGGGCTTCCGGCCGGTTCTGTCCGTTCAGGGTATGGCGCCGAACCAGGGTGTCCATAACGCGAGTATTGACCTGGTGGCTTTCAAACCAGAACTCCAGTTCCGGACGAAAGGTTTCCAGGCCGGCGAGCGTGCAGGTTTCATCGCTGTCCGGCAGAGCAATCGCCATGGTGATAAGTGAGTGGATCCAGGTCTTCAGGGTATCTGCCCAGTCGCTCCAGTTGCGCAGCCTGCACCGGCGTTCCAGCAATTCATGGAGCTTTTCCGGCGACCCGGATACCTCCTGAAACCCCTCGGTCGCACACCACTCAAGAATATCGTGAAGGAAGGTACCGGGGCCGGCTCCCTTGGGGAAGCTGTGCTGATTGAAGGGTTGCGGTGCTGTTATGGCGGCATCCGCCGCGGCCGAAGGACTGGTATCGGCTGCCTGACCTTCTTCGCGCAGGTTCTCCTGCTCCGCATCTTCACTGGCGGGTGTGAAGTCGCCGCCAAAACCACTGAGTGCGCCATAGGTGATGGCGGAATAGCTGGCAATCCACCAGTTTTCGCGAGCTTCACGCGTCGGTTCCAGCGCCCTGCCAAGTTCCGGCTCCGCTTCACCGGCGTAAACATCGTCTCCCGGCTCGGGCACCGGCGCCACCGCAATGGCAGGCTCTCCCTCGGCCATAGCCTGGAGAAAAGGGGCCAGGTCGGTGTCCGCATCGCTGGCAGAACGGCCAACCAGGTGGCCCAGGCCGCTCTGACGCCAGCCCCTGATGCCGGCGGCACCCACCCAGGTAGCATGGCGGGAACGGGTGAGGGCGACGTAGAACTTGCGGATATCCTCTCCCAGCCGCTCCCGGTCGGCGCGTGCCAGGGTGTCTTCATCCGGTTCCAGAGAAATCTGCAATTTACCGTCGTCGTCGTGGTACTTGATAAAGGCCTGGTCCGGTTTTTCCTGACGAAACTCGGTGGCAAACGGCAGGAACACCAGCGGGTATTCCAGGCCTTTGGACTTGTGCACAGTGACCACCTTGACCAGCCCGGCGTCGCTTTCCAGGCGCATGGTCCGGTGTTCGTCTTCGTCGTCGGATTGCCGCAGCATTTCGGTGTAGTGATGGATCAGGGCGTGTTCGCCGTCCAGTTGCTGGCTGTCCTGCTGCAGCAATTCGGCAATGTGCAGAATATCGGTGAGGCCACGCTCCCCGTCCGGCCCTGCCAGCAGTTTTGCCGGAATTTCATAGTCCATCAGCAATCGCCGCAGCATGGGCAATACACCCTGCTGCTGCCACAACTCCCGGTACCCCTGAAAACGGCTGATCTCACGGTCCAGCGCGTTCTCATCACTGAGTAGCCGGTCCAGATCCTGATAGCCCAGGCCCATGGTGGGTGTCGCCAGCGCAGCGCGGATCAGCGACAACTGGCCGGGTTCGGCACAGGCCTGCAACCATTGCAGCAGCTCCATGGCCTGGGCTGACTGCAACACGGAATTCTGGTCTGAGAGATAGACGCTGCGAATATTCCGGGCACTCAGCGCCCACCGGACGGCATCCGCCTCGACCCGTTTGTTCACCAGAATGGCGATGTGCTCCGGTCGCAGGGCTTCGATTGGCTGATCGTCGGCCACAAAGCCGGCCTCACCCGCCTGACCAAGATTCAGCAGCCGGGCAATCTCCGCCGAGCAAACCTCCGCCATTGTCTCTCTGCCAGCTTCTTTGGCGACAGGTCGGTCATCCGCCAGCGTCCAGAATGTCAGCGGTGGCTGGAACTGACCGTTTACCGACCACTGCCGGTCGGTACCCCGGGCTTCAACCGGAGTGAACGGCAACGGGTTGTCCTCACCGGCACGAAACATGAACGCACCCTCCGGCAACGACTGATCCGCCTGGGCGAACACACGGTTGACGCCGTCCACCATGGCAACCGCAGACCGGAAGTTGGTGCCCAGGGTGTAGGTGCGGCTGCTGACCGCACGGCGGGCATCCAGATAGGTATGGATATCAGCACCACGGAAACCGTAGATGGCCTGCTTGGGGTCACCGATCATCAACAGGCCGGTGTCCCGGTCATTGCTGGCCACCCGGTAGATGCGATCAAAGATACGGTACTGGACCGGGTCGGTATCCTGGAACTCGTCGATCATCGCCACCGGAAACTGACGGCGGATGGTCTCGGCCAGCCGCCCACCCTGTGGTCCGCCCAGAGCGTTATCCAGGCGGGTAAGCAGGTCGTCAAAGCCCATGCTGGCCAGGCGCTGTTTTTCACTGTCCAGGCGCCGGGCAATCCAGCAGGCGGCATGGTTGAGAATATCCGGCTTTGCCACTGGCATGGCTTTCAGCGCCGGCTTGAGTTCGGCGATGGCGTCCATGGCCGGATGGTGGGGTGGCTCGTCATCACCGCTCCACTTTTCCGCGAACGCCCCGGTTTCCAGGGTGTCGAAGCCCTTGGTGCGTTTGCTGGACAGAAACTCGTGGGGCTCGGCGGCATCGGTGGTGGCCCATTCCCGCATATGGTCCACGGCTTTCTGGATGGAGTTTTTGGTGGTGCCATGCAGAGGCTTGGGTTTGCGTTTGCCGGTTTCCGCCAGCAATTCATCCAGTTCATCACACCAGGCCGGCCAGGCTGCCTTGAGCTCGTTGAGTCGGGCCTGCCGACGGCTTTGCGCATTCTCCGCTGCAGCCACCGGATCTCTTTCAGGCGCTGGCAGGGCATCCACGTGGGGCAAGAGGTTGCGGACGGACTGGCGCAGTTGCTCCGGAGTTTTCCAGGTATCCAGCACCTCGTTCATCAACTCCGGCGCCAGGGGATACACGAAGGTGCGCCAGTAGTCCCGCACCACATTGTCCAGCAGATCTGTCTGGCTGGTTTCCAGGGTCTGGCGAAACAGGCTGCCGCTGTCGAAGGCATGTTCGCTGAGCATGCGGTTACACCAGCCGTGGATGGTGGAAACCGCGGCTTCGTCCATCCATTCTGCCGCCAGCAGCAGTTTGCGGCGACAGGCCGGCCAGTCCGCCGGAGGGCAGGCATTGCGCAGGCTGACCAGTGGGTCTTTCGCCCTGGCGCTGGTGTCGACCGTCTCCTGCTTTACCGCAAATAGGGCAGCGGCTTCCGTCAGCCGGGCGCGGATACGGTCCCGCAGTTCCTTGGTGGCGGCTTCGGTAAAGGTGACCACCAGCAGGTTGGGCGGCATGATGCCCTCCCCCAGCGGCTCTTCTGCTGTGCGTTGCCCCAACACCAGGCGTACATAAAGCAGTGCCAGGGTAAAGGTCTTGCCAGTGCCGGCGCTGGCCTCAATCAGCTGGCTTCCGCGCAGTGGCAGTGTCAGAGGGTCCAGCGTGCGAATGCTGCCGGTCATTGCGGCTTCTCCCTGTTCGCGCTGACAGATTTCGAGCGGCCAGCCTGCTCCGCATGCCAGAGTGGCTCATACAGGGCCGACACCAGTTGCGTAAACTGGTCACTGGCAAGCAGTTGGCCGAAATCGGGGTAAGCTCGATGCAGGTAGCCGCTGTCACGGGCCAGGGCCTTGTTGAAGGCCTCTTCTGCTTTGAACAGGGCTTGCTCTTCGTTGCCCTCCCCCCTCGCCGGATACAGGCCCCGCAGGTAGCCGAAGGCGGCGCCGGACTCAACAGCCAGCGGTCGCGTCTGGCCCTCAATCCAGAGGTCCAGCAAGGCCGCCAGATAGTCGCCAGCAGTCGCACTGGCGACAGGCAACAGGTTAACAACCCGCTTCTCTTCCTTGGCGATAACCAGGGTGTGGAAGGCCTCGAAGCGCAGGTTCCCCGCCAGATGCGCAACCCAATGTTCCAGCAACGCGGGGAACTTCAGCTGGCGGGAACTGCCGGAGCCTTCCAGCAGGTTGCTGCTGGCAATCACCACCCGGCAGACGGCACCATCTGGCCGGGCGCGCAGATTGCCGAGGCGGTCGCTGACAGCCACGGAGCCCTCGCCGCTTTCATGAGAGTCCTCGCCCCTGTCATGGCGGAATTCGAATCCGGTCACTTCTGCAATAGCCTCAGGCCAGAGCGCAAGTGCTTGCTGGTAACGTTTGTGTAAATCCGGCATGCGGGTTTCAAGTTGCCGGGCAAGCGCGTATTCCGTCAGCCCCATTCCCAGCTCGCCGCGGCGGGCCATGCTGGCCAGGGAGGTTTCCAGACGCTGATGCAGTTCCTCCTCCGAATCAGCTTTCATTACCGCCTGACGAATCAGTTCATGTTCCAGACGCCAGTGCTGCAGGCCATCCATGGCAAAGGCTTCATTGTCGGTATCCAGGTCTTCCACCGAGGCGAACCGGACCTGCAGGCGACGCTGGTAAAAAACTTCCACGGGCCGCTTGAGGAAAGCGCCGATGTCCCCCAGCGTGATCGGGTCTGCCGGCGGCAGATAGGGTAATTCGGCCCGCTCTGCTTCCACTTCCCGGGACTGGTGAGCGCAGAGCCATTCACTGTCGTAGGTGAACAGTCGTCGGGCGGACAGCACCTCGTTCACATCTGGAGCCTCCGGTCCGGCGCCGCCGTTCGCCGCAGGAAAGTACTCGCGGCTGAACGGCTGTAGCGGGTGCTCGGTGGTCAGCGCGTCAGACGCTGACTTGTTACTGCCCGGGACCTGCCAGACCGCATCCAGATGATCCCGAAGCTGACTCACCAGCACCGATGGCGGACGTTCCGAATCATCTCGAATGCTGCGCCCCACCCAGCTGATGTAAAGCTGGTCCCGTGCCGACAGCAGGGCCTCCAGAAACAGGTAGCGGTCGTCTTCACGGCGGGAACGGTCGCCGGGCCGATAATCCTGGGCCATCAGGTCAAAGTCCACTGGCGGGCGTGAGCGTGGGTAGTCGCCATCGTTCATGCCCAGCAGGCAGACACGGCGGAACGGAATGGCCCGCATCGGCATCAGGGTGGCGAAATTGACTTTTCCGGCCAGGAAGCGCTGGTTGAGACCACCCTCTTCCAGCCCTTCCAGCAGGATTTCCCGGACAATGTTCAGGGGCAGCTCCACCTCTGTCATCCCCGCACTGTCGCAATCCTGAAGCCACTGCTCCGCCTGCCGGCGCAAGCGGTTTACCAGCAGCAGCTCCTCGTCGGACAGGTCGTCAAAGAAACGTTCGAGTATTGACTGCAAAAGGTCCATCCAGCCTGCCGGCGTCGCCGTTGCTCTCAGTTCGTGCCAGAGATCTTCGAGACGGTCGATAAAACGGCAGAGACTGCCCGCGACACTGGCCTGCAGCCCACCAATTTCATCGTAGGGTTCAATGCCCTGCCAGGGTTCGTCGCGGCCCGTACCATAGCCCAGCAACATACGCCGCAGGCCGGACTGCCAGGTATTGCGCTCCAGCCCGGCAGGCAACTCCAGGCTGCTGCGATGCTCACTGTGCAGACCCCAGCGAATATTCGCGCCCTCTACCCACTGGCGCACCAGGGGCAGATCGCCTTCGGCAATGCCAAACCGCTTCCGCACCGCCGGTACTTCCAGCAGGCTGACGATCTCGCTGACACCAAAACGGCTCTCGGGCAACCCCATCAGCGTATCCAGGGCAATCAATACCGGCTGGCGGTGACGCTGACCCTGGTCAGAGATGGTGAAGGGAATATGACGCCTTGACGATGGCGGATAGCGGCCAAACACCGCCTGGATATGGGGCGCATAGGTGTCCACATCCGGCACCATGACAATCATGTCTCGCGGGCGCAGGTCCGGGTTGCTGTTGAATGCGGCCAGCAGCTGGTCATGGAGGATTTCCACTTCCCTCTGGGGGCTGTGGGCATTGTGGAGGACAATCGTATCATCCCGGAATGGGTCCAGTGTGCGCCCCTGGTCCAGCATTTCCTGTTGCGACGTGAGTGCGCGGATGTCGTTCTGGACCTGATGCAACAGTAACGGATGTTGCGGGTCGCCGTGGGGCGTGAAGATATCGATGCGGCCGTCCGGCGTGGCAACGCGGCCCTGGTACTCCTCCGGGTTATCAAACTCATCCAGCAGCCGGATATAGTCCCGACCCTGCTTACCCCAGGCCGCCAGCAGAGGGTTGGCGTGCTGGTGCAGATCGTCCGGGTCGGTCAGTGTTGCCAGTGTGGGATGGGACCGGCCCCGCCTGCGGTCCGCATTGAGCAGATCCCGATCGCTGATGATGTCGGCCCAGTAAAACTCGCTGGGATTATGGACACACAGCACCACCTGGCTAACCCGGCTGAGGATGGATAGTGCCTCCAGTGCCTGCTTTGGCAGCGAAGAAACGCCAAAAACCACAATGCGCCGGGGCAGGTCGGGCGGCCGGTCGGTCGCCTTCAGCTGTTGCCCGACCTCCATAAACCGGGTGTGGATCCGCGACCGGCTGGTGCCGGCAAGCGCACCCACATCTTCCACAAGTTTACGCCACAGCACTGGCTGCCATCGCAATTCTTCCCCCAGTTCCCGATACTCGCCGCGGGCCAGTTGCAGGCGGTCGTGCCCGGCTTCCCAATCCGCCAGCCAGTCGGCGCGGAACACCTGGTACTGGTCAAACAGATCGGCAATCTTGCCAGCGAGCTGATAACGGCGGGTTTCCGTGTCTGATCCGGCCATGAATCTCTGCAGGGGCGCAAAGACATCGTCCTGTGCAATCAGACCTGGCAATAGTCGGAACAATCGCCACACCAGTCGGGATTTATCGAAGGGAGACTGCTCCGGCACTTCAGATGACGGCAACACGGCACGATAGGCCTGCCAGATAAAGCGGGCAGGAAACAGGAAGTTCATGCCGGCGGCAATGCCCATGCCGCCGGTATCGCCACCCTCGACGCTTCCCGGGTCTTCCGCCAGGGCAAGCTTCAGCCACTGGGCAATACCGTTGCTCTGCACCAGAAAGGTTTCACTGGCCAGCGGGGGCACGGGGTGCTGCCTGCAGATCCAGACCACTGCCCGGCGCAGATCTTCCAGATGGTTGGCGTGGATGGCGTGAAATCCCGTCAGGGTGAGGTGAGTCTGGGACATTCCGGCTCTCGTCAGGTTACTGAAAGCTGTAAAACCGCTGATCCGAGGCTATCATATCCGGAGGTCATACAAATGAAAGTTGCGAAACTAAAGTTGTTGCAGATCAGACATTTTCTTGCGCAACGCCGATTGTTTTGCCAGTCTTGTGTAATGTAACGAATGATTTCAGCGACAAAAAAGTGGAGATAAAGCTATGAGCAGCATGAGCAAATTCAAGAAACTGGCCGGCTTTTCGGCCTTCGCTTTTGCCGCGATGACGGCAGCAAACTCGGTGAACGCCGCTAACTGGCGCTATGCCCACGAAGAGTATGAGGGCGACGTTCAGGATGTCTTTGCCTACGATTTCAAGGAATACATTGAGGACAACTCGGACCATACGATTCAGGTCTACCGTTTTGGTGAGCTGGGCGAGTCAGACGACATCATGGAGCAGACCCAGGCGGGCATCCTGCAGTTCGTCAACCAGTCGCCCGGCTTTACCGGCTCCCTGATTCCCGAAGCGCAGATATTCTTTATCCCCTACCTGTTGCCAACCGACATGGACACAGTGATCCAGTTCTTCCGTGAAAGCGAGGCGATCAACGAGGACTTCCCCGAGCTCTATGCCCAGAACGGCCTCAAGCTTCTTAAAATGTATCCGGAAGGTGAGATGGTGGTGACAGCCAACGAGCCCATTACCTCACCAGAGGATTTCAACAACAAGAAGATCCGGGTTATGACCAACCCGCTGCTGTCTGAAACCTATGACGCCTTTGGCGCAACGCCGACACCTCTGCCCTGGGGCGAAGTGTATGGTGCCCTGCAGACCAACATGATTCAGGGCCAGGAAAACCCGATTTTCTGGATTGAGTCCGGTGGCCTTTACGAAGTATCGCCGAACCTCACATTCACCAAACACGGCTGGTTCACCACCGCCATGATGGCGAACATGGATTTCTACTCCGGCCTGTCTGATGCGGACAAGAAGCTGGTTCAGGACGCCGCTGACTATGCCTTTGAAGAAATCATTGATCACATCGATGGTTTGGCCGAAGAAGCACTGGAAAAGATCAGGAAAGCCAGTGATGAAGTAACTGTCACCCGCCTGAACGATGAGCAGATCGAAGCGTTCAAGGCCCGCGCTCCCCAGGTTGAGGAGAAGTTCATCGACATGACCGGCGAAAGCGGTCAGGAACTGCTGAACCAGTTCAAGGAAGATCTGAAAGAAGTTCAGAGCATGTAAGCAGAAAGACCTGATCCCCGCCGGTGCTCACCGGCGGGGATTCTGCATTTACCCCGCCCCCCCCGGAGGCCCCCTCCACCGGTCGGGAGCGAAATGCTATGGAGTGTTCCCATGTCCGACAATTCCCCGGATCTAGAAGATGATACCGGTACCTTTGAGTCCGGCCTGCCCGGTTTTCTGGGAACCATTGATGTTTTTATCAGTAAAGTAGAGGCCGTCATGCTCGCCATGGGCGTGATCCTTATGGCAGTCAACACCTGCACAAATGTGATTGCGCGATATGTGTTGGGTGAAGGCATGTTCTGGTCAGGTGAGGTCAACCGGATATTGATCATCCTCATTACCTTCGCCGGCATCGGCTATGCCGCCCGCCATGGCCGACATATCCGGATGTCCGCAATATACGATTCGATTCCGACCAAGGGCCGCAAGGTGCTGATGATTTTCATCGCCCTGTTTACGTCGATCATCATGTTTTTCCTCTGTTACCACTCTGTTGGGTATATCGAAACGCTTTATAGCCGCGGCAGAATCCTGCCCGCATTGGGATTCGAAATCTGGTGGATCTACATCTGGGTGCCTATCGGCTTTGCCATCACCGGCATTCAGTATTTACTGACCGCGATCAAGAACCTCACCAGCAAGGATGTTTATCTCTCCACGGGCGTGGTCGATGGCTACGCTGATACCGAGTCCGAAGTCTGAGCCTTTGAAGCTGCATTGAATAAGGATAGAAATCATGGCAACTATAATGATGGTGATCATGATCGGGCTGCTTCTGCTGGGCTTCCCGATGATGGTACCGCTGATCACCGGTGCCCTCGTTGGCTTTGTAATGATGTTCGATGGCTTCGGCCAGATGGGAACTTTCGTTCAGCAGATGATGGCGGGTATTCGTCCGGCCTCACTGATCGCGGTTCCGATGTTCATTCTGGCTGCCGACATCATGACCCGCGGTCAGTCTGCTGACCGGCTGATCAATATGGTCATGGCTTTCATCGGCCATGTTAAGGGCGGCCTGGCCATCAGCACCGCTACTTCCTGCACCCTGTTTGGGGCTGTATCCGGGTCCACTCAGGCAACCGTTGTGGCAGTTGGCTCACCCCTGCGGCCAAAACTGCTGAAAGCGGGCTATTCAGACTCCTTCTCGCTGGCGCTTATTATCAATTCCAGCGATATTGCGTTTCTGATCCCCCCCAGTATTGGCTTCATTATTTACGGCGTTATTTCCGAAACCTCCATTGCCGAACTGTTCATTGCCGGCATCGGACCGGGCGTGATGATTTTGTTCATGTTCTCGATTTATTGCCTGATCTACGCTCACGTCAACAAGCTTCCCACCGAGGAGAAATCTACCTGGGGCCAGCGCGGCGTTGCCATGCGCGAGGCCTTATGGCCCCTGTTCTTCCCGGTCATTATTGTCGGCGGTATCTATGGCGGCATATTCAGCCCTACAGAGGCCGCTGCTGTGTGTGTGCTTTATGCCTTCCTGCTGGAGTTCGTGGTGTTCCGCTCGCTCAAGCTGCCAGACATCTACCGGATCGCCAAATCGACCGGCCTGATCACCGCTGTAGTGTTCATCCTGGTGGCGGTGGGTACCGGCTTCTCCTGGATCATTTCCTTCGCCCAGATTCCCCAGGCCATTCTTGAAACGGTCGGGGTGAGTGATATGGGCCCGGTTGGCGTGATGATCACCATCTGTATCGCTTTCTTTGTCGCCTGTATGTTCGTTGATCCGATTGTGGTAATTCTGGTGCTGACACCCATCTTCGCGCCGGCAATTGCATCCTCGGGCCTGGATCCGGTCCTGGTGGGTGTGCTGATCACCCTGCAGGTGGCCATCGGCTCCGCCACGCCACCGTTCGGTTGCGACATCTTCACCGCCATCGCGATTTTCAAGCGCCCTTATCTGGAAGTGATCCGGGGCACACCGCCGTTTGTCATCATGCTGATAACCGCCGCCGGGCTGCTCATTGCGTTCCCGCAAATTGCATTGTTCCTGCGCGACCTGGCCTTCAGGTGATTTGATACCCTGAAGGGTAAACACAGAGGAGAGCGACATGTTCAAACGGATTCTTGTGGCAGTAGATGGCTCCATGACGTCGTTCAATGCCCTGACCAGGGCCATTGAATTACAGCAACTGACCGGTGCGGAGATCTACCTGCTTTGCGTCTACAAGCATCACAGCCTGTTTGAGGCGTCCCTGTCGATCGGACGACCGGCGCAAATGGACATCCCGGACAAGGTTCTTTCGGAATATGCCAAGGAAGTGGTTAATCATGCAAAACAACTGGCAGCAGATCGCGGTGGCAAGGACGTCCGGGGTTTTGTAAAAGCGGGCAGACCCTCAAAAGTTATCGTTGACTTTGCCAGGGACAAATCTGTTGATCTGATCGTGATCGGCACAAGGGGCACACACAGTGACAAGGACGGTCTGTTTCTGGGTAGTGTTTCCCACCGGGTGGCGTCAAACTCGGAATGCCCGGTACTGGTCGTGTAAAGGGCGGGAAGGATCAGTTAACCTCCACCCGATCCCTGCCCGCCTCTTTGGCGCGATAGAGCGCCCGGTCAGCATGACCCAACAGGCTATCGGGCGCCTCCGCGCACTCCGGCCAGCTTGACACACCGACCGAAAGGGTGACCCCCGTCAGCTCCAGGCCATCGTGAACAATGGGCATTCCCCGCACCTCTGCCACCAGCTCACTGGCTTTATCAAAGGCAGCCCTCAGACTTGTGTTCGCCATTATGATCACAAATTCCTCTCCGCCGAACCGACAGACGACGTCACTCTCACGAAAATGCCGGACGAGCGTTGAAGCAATCGCCTTCAGCGCTGAATCACCGGCTTCATGACCATGAGAATCGTTAAATCTCTTGAAATGGTCAATGTCCAACATCAGGAGGGACAGCGGCTTGTCGCTGCGAAATGCCACCGCGCTTTCATGCTCGAGCAGCTGGTCGAAATAGCGCCGGTTCTTGAGCCCCGTCAGCGCATCCTCATAAGAATACCTCTGCAGCTCCTCCCTCAGACTGATGCCGGAAATCGTAACGTCAATTTTCTGGATGCCCTGGCTGAGAGTCTGAAACAGTTTTGCCGCGCCAAACTGGGATTCACTTCCCATCAGCTCGTCGGGCATCTCCACGAACAGCAGCGCAACAGGCAATGTCCCTTCGGTAGCCGACTGAATGCTGATCCAAAGGCAGAGCTGGCCGGATGTCAATTTCCCGGCTTCGGGGTTGGTCGAATCAACGGTTTCCAAAGGGTCTGCGGGGCGCAGCGACGGAGCGCCCAATGGTAACTCACTGTTGGGCGGCGGGCCGTGGGGAGTTTCAATCCGTTCCGGAGGTGACGGCTCATCAGCGTACCGCCATCGGCTCAGTAACCGGTATGCGGCGCCATTCTCGATACGCTGGTACAACATTCCCTTCATCGGGCTGCAAAAATCAGGAAGTCTCCGTGCAAGCACGGAAAAGGTCTGGCTCAGGCTGATGCAATCCTGCAGCTCAGCGATGATTTCATTGAGCACACGGGCTTTTTCATTCTCGAAGGTCAGCAACCGGACCCGTGCCTGCTCGCGACGGACCAGCGATTCTGCGCGCGCCGTGCGCTCGGCCACCTTGTGTTCCAGCGACAGGTTCAGATCGCTTAAATACTGCTGAGTGCGCGCATAGTGGGCCAATGCAATCATTACCACGGCGATCGAGAACGCCAGTGCACCCCAACTTACTGGCACGCGCCACCATGGGAGAAAACCGTGAGCGACGGCCATATCCACAACCAGCAGCGTGCAGAACACACCGTAGGCGACAAGCATCACCTGCTGCGAACGGGAAAGATCCCGGAACCGACGCACCACGAAAACCGTGACTATGGTCAGCGAAGCCAGTAGCAGGGCGTCGAATACCGGAAACGTGGAGGAAAGATCAACGAAGCCAGTGCCGGCGAGGGCCAACGCCAGCACGAAATATCCCAGATGGATTTTCCAGACCAGATTAATCAGCCAGGGCCGCTGATCCTCAAACCATTGCTCCAGCATCAACGCCATGGCCACAGGCACCATGAAATAGGACCCGGCTGCCAGGTAATCCCAGGCCAGGGGTGCATTCCAGATCAGTTGTCGGGCCTGGCTTTCGGCCACCAACAGCACCGCGGAAGACAGCGAAAACAGCGCAAGACTGGCGAAACTTTTCTTGCGGGCCTGAAGCAGGGCGAAGATGATGGAAAATAACGCAATAAGGACGGAAAAACCGGCAATAAACAGGGATTTCACAGAATTCTTGAGGATGTAAAATGTCAGCTCCGGACGCTCCATGATCGCGACCTCACCCCACAAACCAATATCGGTGTAGTCGGAGAAAATCCGGAAATAGATCTCTTTGCCCTGAAACCCTTCAGGGAGTGGAATCGAATGCCAGGGCCAACCCTCGAAACGACCCCGACCGTCGTCATCGAATTCACCGTACTGATATATCTGCCGGCCATCCAGCCAGACCTGAACAATCAGATCAACGCTGTAAATGTAAAGAACAGGCTCGCGCCAGTGGCCCTCGGGCAGGTTGATGCGGTACCAGACGTGTTCACGATTCTGCCGGCCCGGGGGATTGGACGGGAAGCCGATCGCATTCCACTGCTCCGGCTCATCAGCGGCGACCCATTCGGGCACACCATCGCTGTCCAGTGGTGAGTCACCCCAACGGTACTCCCAGCCGGAATTCAGGTCGGTCTTGGCATGGACTGGCTGGAAGATACACAGACAGACAAGCATCGCCAGAGCGAGACGCCCTATCCACAAGCAAGTCCGTATCCGCATAGGCCCTGATACCTGCCACTTTAATTTACATACAGATGAAGTATACGTCAGTCACCCGTAGCTGTTGAAATACTGTTTAAATAGGCCTTGTCCGAAATATTGGTCCACTGCCGGATCTGCTGCAGGTAAGAACGCTGGGAATTGATGATGTCACTGGCCAGTTCGTCGCTCGCAGCGGCCTCTGCAAGCAATTTTTCTGTGGCCGCACGCAGGGCATCGATCACGGCAGGTGGAAAAGTCTGGTGGCTGACATCAGGATAGTTGTCTTTCATTTTGGCCCACGCCTCGCCACTGAGGTGCATGCTCTGGGCATACATGTCGTAAGCCGCCGTTCGCATCGCAACCCGCAGAATTTCCTTCAGATCTTCAGGCAATCTGCTCCAGCTTTTTTCATTGACCAGAAACTGGACTTCAGCCGCCGGTTCCTGCCAGCCCGAATAATAGTGTTTGGCAATCTGGTGGAAGCCCATCTGAAAATCCAGCGCCGGGCCCACCCATTCAAGTGCATCAATCGTGCCCCGCTCCAGGGCCGTGTACAGGTCACCCGGCGGTATATTGGTGACCGCCACACCAACCTCTGCCATTACTTCCCCGGCAAACCCGGGTGTCCGCATTTTCAGGCCCTGAAGATCCTCCAGGCTATTGATTTCCTCACGGAACCATCCGCCCATCTGGTTGCCGGTATTACCGCCCGGAAAGGAAAGCAGACCATGGGGCCGGTATACTTTCTTCATCAGTTCCATACCGTCGCCGAAATAGAACCAGGCGTACTGTTCCGGCGCAATCATGCCAAATGGCACGGTGGTGAAATACATCGCGTTGGGAATCAGCCCCTTGTAGTAATAGGAGGCGGTGTGACCCATATCGTAGCGTCCGGCTTTGACCATATTGAATATGCCGAAAGGCGCTTTGTGCTTGTTGGCGGAATCGATCCGGATCTGAAGCCTGCCGGCAGACATTCTCTCCACCATGGCAGCCATCCGCCGGGTGGTCTCGCCCAGTATCGGTGTATTGGGCCCCCAGGTTTCCGCCAGCGTGAACTGGTAGGTTTCCCGGGCTGCAGCTGTCGCTGAAAAGGTGACGGCGAGGACCGCCGTCAGGGAAAAAAGCATTGCGCGGATAAGCATTTTGACACTCTCTTGCTTTGGGTCGGATACTCGAAAGGGTTGATGCAGTGAAGCTATCCTATTTTTGCCGGGCAAGCATCCGAAATACCGGATCTGCACGTATACCCGGAGTACTGAAGCACAAGTGACACAAATTTTAACTGGCTTCAGACACCAGGAGTAAGTGATGGATACCCTGTTTTACGACGGCCAGTGCCCACTTTGTTCCAAAGAAATTGCGACACTGCGCAGGCTGGAAACCGGAAATCTGGATTTTGCGGACATTCATGTTCAGGACACCGAAAAAGCCACGCTGCCCGAATCCGAGGCACTGTTGCGCCGGCTGCACCTGCGCACCGGGGACGGAAATTGGGTAACCGGTCTCCATGCGACGGTCAGGGCCTGGTCCCACACCCGGCTGGGATTCCTGTTCAGGCCCCTACTCTGGCCCCTGGTATACCCCCTGGCCAACAGGATTTATTCCAGCTGGGCCGACCGTCGGTACCGGCGTAAATATGACTGCAACGCCTGCCGCATCGGGTCATGAAATCCGGTCCACGGCGGTTTCGGGCAGCGAAGATCAGCCAGACTGCGCCCGCTTGCGCCCGTGCCAGGCGGACCATGAGTAAAGTGCCAGAGCCAGCCAGATGAGGACGAAACTGAGGAGCTTCTGCCCGCTAAGGGGTTCATCAAACACCAGCAGGGCCAGAGCGAACTGCAGGGTCGGGTTGATATACATCAGGAAACCGATGGTTGATAACTTGAGCCTGCGGGCTGCACCTGCGAAAAACAGCAGGGGAACTGCGGTTACGATGCCGCTGGACATCAGCAGTAACGTTAGCCCGGGACTTTCGGTGAAATGCGATGTGCCACTGAGATTCAGCCAGCTCAGGGCGAGCAGGCCCAGCGGCAGCAACAGCAGTGTCTCCACAAACAGCCCCGAGAGGCCATCCAGCGCGACTTTTTTCCTCATTAACCCGTAAGTACCGAAACTGAAGGCAAGCAGCAGCGAAATCCAGGGCACCACCCCGAGAAGCATCAACTGATAGAAAATCGCAATAGCCGCCAGAACCACAGCTATGCCCTGTAGCCGGGAAATCCGCTCACGCAGAATCAACAGCCCCAACGCCACATTGACCAGTGGTGTAAGAAAGTAACCCAGGCTCGCCTGCAACACCTGACGGGTTTCCACCGCGTAGATATAGATGCCCCAGTTAAGGGCGATAAACACCGCACAGCCGAGCACATATCCGAGGTTTTTCGGTTGCGACAAAGCAGCCCTGACCGGCCTCCAGCGACCCAGGAAAGACACAACAATGGCGAGAAACAGACAGGACCACACAACCCGGTGGATCAATACCTCATAGGAGGGCACGCCGGCAAACAACGCGAAATAAAGGGGAAAACATCCCCACAGCGTGTAGGCAGACAGGCCAAACAGAACACCTTTAGTCACTTCGGGTGTGGCGGCTTTCATAAAGTCCTCGTCGTCAGGTACGCCAAGTTAGCACACGACTGATAATTCCTGCCCGCACAAGTTTCCCCGACCTGATAGTTTTAGTTGTCCCGCCACTGTGTTATCAACATCCATCACCCCAATTTCCCGAGTAACACGATAGTGACCGAGCTTTCCCTTTTGCAGATCATTCTGGCCAATCTTGCCCTGCTGGCGGGTTCCTGTTTGCAGGGGGTGGCGGGATATGGCATCGGCACACTGGCGGCACCGCTGCTGTTCCTGATCAGTCCCGCGCTCGTCCCTGCACCACTGGTTCTCAACGCGGCGGTGCTGACGATATTCATGCTGCTGCGGAACCGGGCCGCGCTGCAGATCCGCGAAGTCCGCTTTGCCCTTGGGGGCGGTGTCGGCGGCACCATACTCGCCGGATTGACGCTGATGCTGATTTCTCCCAAAGGGTTCGAACTGATCTTCGGGGTACTGATTCTGACCGGAGTACTACTGAGCGTTGGCGGATTACGCCCCGCCCTGAATGACCGAAACAGTATCCTGGCCGGGGCCGCTTCAACCTTTATGGGCACTATCACCGCTGTTGGCGGCCCGCCAATTGCGCTGATCTATCAGAATCAGAAGGGTCCGTTGGTGCGTGCCAACATGTCCGCATTTTTTCTGGTGGCCAGTTTTTTCAGTCTTGCCGCTCTGGTGGCATCCGGGTACCTGGGTCAAACAGAACTGCAACTCTTTGCGGTGACTTTCCCGGGGGTGCTCGCCGGCTTCTGGCTTTCCGGAAAACTGGTCCATCGCATGCCGTTTGACGGGCTGCGACCGATCATTCTGGCCATTGCCGCGGTTGCCGGGACGGCTGCTCTGGTTCGTGGGGTTATATCGCTTTGATTCAGCCGGGAACGCATGATCAGATCCGATCAACGGCTTCAGCTGGCACGAGAAATCACCAGCCTGGAGCTGGACCTCGTGCCTTAACCATGATGAGCCATTCTTTTGAAGCCGACAACTTGGTGTTCCATGGGATAAACCCGGAGTGTATCCACAGAGGTTACAAATCCTTTTTGAGAATGGGTTATACTCCCCTAGGATTCATATTTGATATTTGCAGATCAGATATATCCAGCAAATTCATGGTTGATAGAGAGCCGCAATCGAATTAGGAAGTCGATTACATTTCTCAATATTGGACTTGATACTTTCCGCAACAAAGGACGTAAGTCGGTTTTAAACCAGGGATAATTATCTGCGTGACGAACGCAAATGACGCAATTTAGAGCCGGTTGTCCTAATGAAAAATCCGTATGTCGCGTTTATAACAGCAACGAAAGACAAATCCGCTCCACCAAATTGCCACAAATTTTCAGGTGTCAACGAACTGTTGGAGCATCCTGAAGTTGACATCGTCTTGCTGGATCAAGCTCCTGATCAGGCTGCTCAGTCGCTATCAATACTGCGAATGCAGCCAGCATTTCAGTTCAATCTGATCTTCACGCGAGATTCTAACCTTGTTCTCGGCGACGGCGAGATCCCGGATGATCCCGACCTTCTTATTCCAGCTTTCAGGCTTTGGCGTGAACGCATGTCCACGTTCAATCGGGGACAATCTCCAGAACGATTTGAGGAGCGTGTTCTTGCCTGGCTTTGGACTCGGCCGTCTGAACGCCTGGAACCGACGCTTAACTCTGACGCTAGGGAAATTTACCGGTATCCGCTTTTAGAGGTGATGGCCGCGGAAGAGCCGGTCAACGCCATGTTGTGGCTAAACCTTATGACCGAGCAGGAATGGCTCGAGCGCGGTGAACTGTTGGACCGGATTCGTCTTTGCAATCGCTGTAACTCCGGCCGTCTCAACTATGTTGATGTCTGCCCCGATTGCCAGGCACTGGACATTGCCAAACAGCCATCGCTGCACTGCTTTACCTGTGGCCACGTTGCCCCCCAGGAGCATTTTCTCAAAAACAGCCTGATGATTTGTCCTAATTGCCTGAGCCGCCTTCGCCACATCGGCAGCGATTATGACCGTCCCCTGGAAAACTTCCGTTGCCTTTCGTGCCAGAACTTTTTCATTGATGCTGACGTGGAAGCCCGCTGCCTGGAGTGCGGCGAGCACCATGAACCCAACGAACTCAAAATTCGGGAAATACGGCCCTACCAGCTGTCAGAACATGGACGGCTGAGGTGTCGCCAGGGATTCTCCGACCAGAGCGTAGCAGAAGCTTTTGGGCGGCTTAACCTGATCCCAGGGACGTCTTTCCGCACTCTCCTGAACTGGGAAATCCAGCAAGCTCGTCGATACAAGAGCATGCAACCATGCTCTTTGCTGCTGATGCGGATGGAAGCCCTGGAAGAGCTTACTGGCTATACTGAGGGTCTGGCCATTGTGGACAGCCTGGTTGATCGTATTCAGGAGGCGATCCGCGACACCGATCGGTGTACTCGCACCCGTGAGGATCTTCTGTGGTTCCTGCTTCCCCATACTGATCGCCAGGGAAGAGAGGTACTCCGCAGCCGCCTGTCAGAATTATCCGGACTTTATCAGACGCAGCAGTCTCACTGGCACAAAGAAATTCGCCTCGCTGGGTACACCCTGCCGGAAGATCTGTTAAACCAGGAGGACGGCGATCTTTTAATGGCCCGTCTAACCGGAGAGGTCAGCTAATGCTGGATGGAGTTCTTTTTCAACTGCTGGAGCTATTGTCCGGTCTTGGAAATCTGGAGGGACTCACGCAGTTTCTTCTTCTGTTATTTCCCTTCTTTCTGCTGATTGAGTTGCCCTTCAATCTGCTGGTCTTGGCAGGCGTATTTCGCTGGTATATTCGGCGACTGAGCGCTAACCCGAATCAGAGCCTCTACACACCGAAAGTATCCTGCATTATCACCTGCTACGGTGAAGGGCGCGCGGTTGAAAAAACCCTGCTAACGCTTTGTGAACAGCTTTATCCTGGGCATATCGAATTGATCCCGGTGATCGACGGTGCGGCTGAAAACCAGGTGACCATGCGGGCTGTACGTAACTTCCGCGTTGACCAGACTCTATATCCGCAACGTCAGTTGAACCCGATCGCCAAATGGCAACGAGGAGGACGGGTGTCCTCACTCAACACGGGCCTTCAGCAGGCCAGTGGTGACATTGTATTTGCCTTGGACGGCGACACATCTTTCGATAATACGATGGTGGGTAACATGGTGAGGCACTTCGAAGATCCGAACGTGCCTGCCATAGCCGGCACCCTTCGGGTCCGAAATGTTTGGACCAGCCTTATCACTATGATTCAGGCTCTGGAATACTTTCTGTCGATACACACTTCCAAGGTAGGTCTTTCCGAATGGAACACCGTCAACAATGTTTCGGGCGCTTTTGGGGCATTCCGACGCGAGTTCCTACTTCACATCGGCGGCTGGGACACACACACGGCCGAGGACCTGGACCTGACCCTGCGAATCAAGAACTATTTTGGCCGGCGCCCGCTGCGAATCCCGTTCGAACCCGCTGCAATCGGATATACCGACGTGCCTGATACTTTTCGGTCGTTTTTCATGCAGCGCCTGCGCTGGGATGGTGACCTCTACTTCCTCTATATCCGAAAACACGCCGATAGCATGACTCCTCGCCTCCTGGGCTGGCGAAATTTTCTGATGACTCTGATAGGCGGCCTTTTCTTTCAACTGGTTCTGCCATTTCTGATCGTCAGCTACACCTTGGTGGGCCTGGTCGTACTTCCATTGGAAGTCATCCTGCTTCTCTTCGCGGTCATATATCTGGTGTACTTCGCGACAACTGTCATTTTTTACCTGACCGGTATGATTCTGGTATCGGAGCGCCCTCGGGAAGATTTAAAACTATTGCCGATGGTACCGATCTTCCCCCTGTTAATGTTCATTCTCCGTTGCTGGGGCGTTGCCTGCACACTCAACGAAATTTTCCGCCGGGGCCATGAAGAGACCAGCATGGCGCCCTGGTGGGTCCTTCGTAAGGGCAAGCGTTTCTGATGAACACCGGTTTGCTTTTATGCCTCAGCACACTTTTCATTCTCTTCCCCAGCGTCTCCCCGGCCGTCACCCTGGAAAAGCTGTTAGCTGAGATGAAGGACGGTGCAGACGTACGTGCCCTTGGCGCTGAGCGGGAAAGACTGGCGATCGAACACGAATACCGCATTGAGGAGCGTGGCTGGTCCGTTTTTGGTGGTGCTGACACGGGATATTTCAGGGAACTCCAGTCGGAGGGCGATCTGGACATCTATAGTGGCTATGGGGTCAGAATTGGCCTGCGGTATCCGTTGCTAGGAACCCTCGATGAACGGAACGCCGCTGTCACTGAGTCTGAACTTGCGTTGATTCGTCAGACGCAAGAAACCCGTAACCAGCGTTCCACTCAACGCTTGTTTCTTCGGCAAAGCTATA